>QWCL01000987.1_pt1 | contig 21162 bp, 19 predicted proteins | sample 1972551 | NCBI WGS metagenome assembly QWCL01 (sample SAMN09866709, study PRJNA288562) | Human oral metagenome isolate term2_saliva, whole genome shotgun sequencing... | isolation source: mouth | host: Homo sapiens | place: USA: California
CTTAATTTCTTGTCCCATTCTGATATCCCTTCAACATTCTACTTGTCTGACAGTGTAAGTCTACCTCACATTGTCAGTACGCTTCCTAAAGACCTCACTCGCTTCTTGTTCGGTCTTTGCGAGCTCAGATATTGTGTCCACAATATCCCAAAAATCATATCGCCAGCTGGCTAAAACCTTCCAGTTTTGACAGCTAACGATAAGATAACTTGGTGGCTCCGCCCCCAAACCCCCAGAGAAAATCTAACATAGATTTTTACAAGTTGAGAAAAGTATATCGGAAGAAACTTGGAGAAGTTATCACAAGGGAATAAGAGTATGAAAAAAGAGCCTTTCGACTCTTAAAGCAGTTTAAAAAATAATCCTAAAATCCAATATCCAGCTCACTTGCAATTTCTATCACAAACTCTTCTGATTTCAATAACTTGTTTAAAGGAATAGTTTCGACTTTTTGTCTTAATCGAAGCTGAAGGATATTTATCTAAAATACTATGAACATTTGCTAAGCCAATCCCTCTCCCTTCTCCCTTAGAAGAGAATCCATGATTAAAGATATTAGAAATCTCAACTTTGTCTTGTACTATAGAATTTTCAACAATAATAAATTCCGTATCCTTTTCTTCAAATATGGCCAAAATCAAGGACGGTTTAACTGATAATTCCGTTGCTTCAATAGCGTTATCCAAAAGGATAGATAAGATGATAATAAAATCTAATGTATCCATATTCGCTAGATGGAGTTTTCCCTCAACTTCGATATGAAGTTCAATACCTTTACTTTGTGCCTCTAGTAATTTGGCAGAAATAACACTTTTAATTGCTGGATTACTAATCTTAGATAGATTGGCAAAATCATACTGACTATCAGAAATTTTATTCTTTGTTTTGGTCAAAACATTTTCATAAACTTCCTGAATAGCATCGATATCTTTCATTTCAATTCCGTATTGTATACTAGTTAGAACATTGATGTAATCATGTCTAAAACTTCTAATCTCATTATAGAGAGATTCAACATGTTGACTATATAATAATAATTCCTCGAGTTGTTTATCTTTTTGATATAGCAATTCTTCTTCTAATCTCGCTGTCAATGTCGAATTCAAATAAATGAGCATAACAAAGAATATAACAACATAAATTCCTACTAAATGTTCACGGTGCTCCAATGCATTTGGAATAAACTCTTCTCCAATTACTAGAAATTGAAGTGTGAACAAATAGACAATCATAGATAAATTCATCAAAACAAAGTAGCGATTCAAAAAATTTTTTTTAGCCCCTCTTTTTAAGTTATCAAAATTAATTTTTACTGACTTAGTTAAATAGAAATATAACGGGAAAATTAAAATCTCAATTAAAAAATTTATCCTTCCGTCAGTATGGATAATTGTTTGGTCGAATCCAAGTATAGGAAACAGATAAAAAGCTAGCACACGACCAAAGAGGCTTTCCACCACAGTAGGATAAAAACCAAAAAAAATATCTAATAACCTTTTGCCATATTTGTTTAAATAAAGAGAATAGATAGGTAGATAAAAAAAATATGTAATATATGCAATCGGTGGGATAACAAGGAAGAGTCCCCTGAAGGCTACAGGTATAATAACAAACCAATACCACTGAAACTTATTTCTGCTAATTTGTTGATACAACAGTAATATTACAACAATGTGGGCAAAAAAATTCAAATTTTCAAATAGTTGTTCCATTAGTTCTCCTTCATATTCTATCCCATTTGCCTATTGGCTACTGAATCCGTTCTTTCAAACCTTTCATTTTCGCACGAGACACAAAACAGTTTTCACCACCATTAAAATAAACAATCTTCTGCTCTTTATCTAATTTTTCAATATTACCTGGATTAACAACGAAAGATTTATGACAGCGATAAAGTCGCTCATCTGCCTTTTCAATTTCTGAGATGCTTGCATAAAACTCTAGGCGCTCATCAATGGTATGTAAAATAACTTTATGAACTGTCGGTGAAGTCTCAAAATACAGTATCTTATTAAAAGGAACTTGGACTTGTGATAATGATGTTTCAAACTTAAAAGCATTCTGAGCAACAGACATACCTACTTTCTCCAAGGTATATTCAATAGCGGATTCAATCCGTTCAACAAATTGAGCATTTTCTAGAGCTTTATCGATAAAGTCCAAAGCAGCTACTTTATATTTAAAAGTGACAGGCATAAATTCTGAATGCGTTGTAACAAATACAATCGTAGCATGAGGATCCTTATCACGAATTTGTCTAGCAATATCTAATCCTTTTTTCTCTTCTCCTTTTATTTCAATATCGAGAAAAAAAAGCTGATGAGAGCCACGTTCAACAATTGCATCTATCAGTTGAGAAGGTTTCCCAAAAATTTCAGGTCCTTTAAATTTCCAAGAACGTCTCAATACAATCTCTGATATAATTTTTTCCATACGTGATTGCTGTAAAAATTCATCCTCTAAAACAAAAATGCTAATCATTCTTATAATTCATTCCTTTCGTTTCACTCAAGGCACAACACTAAATGAAAAGGTGCTGTACTTTTTGTTTTTGTCTATAATATAAGTGAGAAGACCTATCACTACTACAACTCACGGGGAGGTAAATAAGTGAGTGGTACACCACTACCTCGCATTCTTATAGGTGTGGTTCTTCCTATCAAGCACAACTAACTATGACTAAGAGCACGGAATCTTATAATTTGATAAGCAACTCGTTTGTGAAAAGGAAGAATAGTCAAGAGATAGGAACTTCTCGACTTTTGAGAAAGGAGTTACCTCCTATATTAAAAATTGCTTATCCTAATTGTTGTGGTATTGATATCCATAAAACCTTTGTCGTAGCGGTTATTGCCATCACCACCAAGCAAGGAATCACTGAGTACTACCGGAAACGGTTCTCAACCTTTACCAATAGTCTCATTCAGCTACGCGATCAGTTGGAATACTATTCCTGCTTTGATGTCTGTTTGGAATCAACTGGTAAATACTGGATTCCTGTTTTCAATATCCTCGAAAAATCCTGCAATATCTGCTTGGCTCACCCAAAGTATGTCAAGGCTATTCGGGGTAAGAAGACCGACAAGAAGGATGCTCAGTGGATAGCTGACCTCTTCAAGCATGATTCAGTCGCTGCTAGCTTTATTCCACCTCTTAAAATCAGACAACTCCGTGACCTCTTTCGCTATCGCTTGAAGTTGACTCAACTTCAAGTCAGTGAGAAGAACCGTTACCAAAACTGCCTCACTTGGTCTAATCTCCAGATTGCAAGTGTTATTTCCGATGTCTTCGGAAAAGTGCTCAAGCTATTATCAAGAGCATCCTTGACAACCCTGAAGAGAAGCCAGATATTGAACAGATGATTCATAAGAGAATGGAGGCTAAAGTGCAAAACTTAGAAATCGCTAGTGACTGTGAACTGACTCCCCAACAAGCGGAGAAAACCAGAGTTATCAAAGCTCATTACGATGCACTCGATATCTGTAAAAAGGATTTAGAACAGATGATTCGGGAACTAGGGGCTGAATATAGCCAAGAGGTTAAACATATCCAAACCGTTCCTGGTTTCAAAGAGGAACTCTCTGCCCTTCAAGTCATCTCAGAAACTGGTGCCGATATGACTGTCTTTGATTCAGCTGGTAAACTCTGTTCTTGGGCTGAGCTAGTTCTTGCCAACAATGAAAGTGCTGGAAAGAAATATTCAACTTGTATTTCCAAAGGCGGGAGATACCTCAACCCCTTCCTTGTTCAAATCGCCAACGCTATCGTCAAGTAAGAGAAATATCCTGAATTTAGAAATAAATATTTCAAACTCAAGAAGTGCCGTGGACAGCGAAAAGCAATTATTGCTATTTGTCGCAGATTACTCGTTTCTATTTACCAAGTACTCTCAAAACAAGAACATTACAATCCTCTTCTACAAGGACTAACCGAAATACGAAATCCTGACAAAACAATGTCTATTCAAGACGCTATTCGTTTTGCACAACAACACGGATTCAATGTTGATTAATTTCAAAAATCAGGTTTCAAGTCCTCTCTTTAGTGTGCTCAAAATTAGGGAAAACAATAAATCAATTAGTTCTTGTTTTTCAAACTTTCTCCTAGCTAAAAATATAGACTGATAATGACAATATAAAAACTGTTTCTGATAAAAATAAAATTTCTCAACTTAAAAAACTATAATAGAAGTATTCACATATAAAAGAAGGAAGATATGCTAAAATCAATTCAACAACTAATAATGTCGCTGAGGGTATTTCTGGCAATGAAACAATACTGTAAACAAAAGAAGATTGATTGCAAGATAAATATCCTCTTTAATACAATAAAGATTTCACGGAGTTTCTCCAGCTTATATTTTATCATAATTTTAAAGAAAAGTAATTATAAAACAAAGGTGAAGCATATAAGAAAAAAAGAAACAACTGCACAAGTTGTACTCTTAACTTCAGAGGTTGATTACCATTATATCTTTAAAAATCACTTGGAACTCCTCGGGATCATTAACCTATCTGCCAACTACAGTTATACTTATCTTTTAGAAATGGTAAAAGACTACATTGATAAGTTTCTACAGTAACTCATAAGAACCTCCCAATCTAAGCATGAAGAAAATTAATTCTTGTGTCTTAGTTTGTTTATTTCTTATTTAAAAATGTACTGACAACAAGATGTCAAGGATGAATTCGTTCTTACTCATAAATGGTAAAAACTACATGCAAAGAGCCACAAAATTCTGATGCCTAAAACAAAAATGAACAACAGTAGTCTTTAAATTAGGCTGCTGTTGTTCGTTATTATATTTGTCTGGTTGGTATAGTTTAGATTTTATTAACTAAAAATTTTTTGTCTTAATCTCAATCATTATATTTTTAACAATTTAATTGCGAAAATAATTTTCACAGAGACAAAGTCCATCTTGGCCTATTATTACTTTACGATACATGAATGCAGAAGATGCTGTAATATAATCAGAAAAATAATCTGTAATAGCTGATAGCGTGGTATCTAATACAACTTCTTCGATTGACCGATTCCAGTACTCCTCCGTTTTCTTAACTTTTTTTTCTACCACTTTGTCTTCCAGAAAGTAATCTAAGTCCGAGGTATCAGCATCCATTTCAATAAAAGGTCCAACTCCTGATAATCCTCCTTCAAAAACTTCAAAGAGAAGAACCAGACGACGTTTAGTTAGTGGTTTAATTTCTTCAAGACGACTATTTTTATCATAAACTATAACAATAACTTCACTTTCAGTTCCAAAATGTACTTCAAGCATATTGTTTAAGTCTTCTAAATTTAACTGGCTGTAGTTTTGTAGTTCAATTGTTGCACCATGTAATCTTAACATTAAGAATTTGGCCAACATCGTTTTATTTACCAACGTAGAGCAAAGTGCTACATTTTCCTCTAACATGGAGAAAAATTCTCTTTTGTCATCTGAAATAGCAAATGAATATTGGAGATGCTGGCTAATTTTTTGATTAAACTGATAATCTCTTAATAATTCATCTAATTTTTTTGGAGTTTTCAAAGTGAGAAATGGTTTTTGTGTTTTCGCGTATTTCTCTGAAAAATAATAGGTGTCTTGCTTCTGGTTAACTGTTAAAAAAGGGTTTAAAAGCATATTTTCTATCCTTCCTTTTATCCAAATAATATTCCATAGATACAATATTCCGTGTCACTGTTTTGAATTCCAATTTGTTTTTCAACCTCTTCAGGAAAGAGACCACAAACGGGAAGTGACTTTTTATTGAGATGGCTAGAAACAAGTTGCAGATTTTGTCCGACATGTCCTGCTTCGAAGAAGGCTAAACGCTCAGACAACTCACCGTATTTTTTAAATGATTCCTTAAAGTCAACTACCATGAATACAGCAAAACTAAGTTTTTCTGTTGAGTTACTAAGTGCATCTAGTTTGTAAAGAGTCATCGGGAAGAGATTATCCCATATCATCTCTTTTTTATTTTCTACTTTGACTAATTTTTTCAACTGAGGACTGATGTAATAAACTCCTGTTTCAACTCCCTCAACATCTTTGACAAAAATATAGAGTTTTACTGGAAATAGCGCACCTCCTGAAGGATAATTTCTTAGGATTAAATCCTCCCCATGATATGCCCTTTTTCGTGGATTTGGGCCGACAGCGATTGTCAATAACTCAAATAATTCTTCGCGATTCCAATTCCCCTCAAAAGAGTTTAAAAGGGTTGACCGTCGATTCTCAAATAATTTTCGAATTGGATCCTCTTTAACATCTTCTTGGTAGTAATCATATTGTTTCCTATTATCAAAGTCTGTAATATTATCTTTTGGAAATTGATAATCTTGTTTTGGACTATTGTTCATAAACCAATTAATACGATTAGTCGCAAATTTCTTTCGACGATTTTTTAATTGCTCATAATCAAAATTAGGAGTGTAATACATTTCTTCATTTAACAATACTTTTTTCATTTATACTCCTTTCTGGGAAGTTGCCGTTGATGTTTTCGTGTGATAGTATCCATAGATGGCACATTCATACTCAATAGGGATGCCAAGGCGGTTTGCAAACATGTGCATCTGAGAAAAGAGAACTGACCGCATCATTTTCTTGCCTCTAAGTTGATAGACTTCCTCCAAATATTCAATTAAAATTGTAATAAATGAATCCCTCATTTCTGGATTAATTAATGAGAAGACTGTCTTAATTTTTTCTTCTTTCCCTTCAAATGAATGTTCTATGGAAGTGATAATGTCCGCAATATAACTTTCATTCTTCAAGTCATACAATTTGTTCCAATAAGAGAAACAATTAGCATAAAATTGTTCAAAGTCAAAATCAATTTTCTTATCTGTAATAGCTGTCTTTACTTGCTCATAAGTATGGATGTAAAAAAGTATTCGAATCATCACGTGACAATTCATACAACCTTCCAACATAGTAGATACTAATTGGCTAGAATAATAGAAAACAGACTCTGCTTTCTCTATTACCTCATAGCCTCCGTATCGCTCATTTTCTCGAACATACGGTATTGAGACAATAGAATTATTGTTATACCAAGGCAAATTTTTCAACGGAATTTTTTCCCCATCTAACTTATGTCCCTTATAGTATTGCTCTTTTGTTAATGTTACATTTACATTAGAACTAGAGAGTTCTGAGTCTAATAAATCCGATAGGATTTGATAATAATCTTTATTAGAAGATTCTGCAGTCTTTATCCGAAAACGAATATGGGGTCCACCTTCCCAATAGCGAATGAAGAAAAAGCATGTAATCCCTTCTTTGGATGCCCAATTATTTAGAGTGCAGATAATACTGTCGTGGTGCATCAGATTATGACAAAAAATATGGTAGGATAACCACTTTTCAATTTCTTTCATGTTTTGTTATGGGAAGGGATGAGGATATGGGCTGACTAGTCTCACTTCCTCAAGACCTCTCCTATTCCTTTCTTGATTGATACGACTCACAGAAACTCGTTCATTTTGTACTCCAAAAGTTATAGGGAGTAACCCTGGCACAATTACTTTCACAGTATAGATACCAAGTTCTTCCATTTCTTTTGAAGTCAAATTGACCACGTAAATATCTTCATATTTTTTTAGTACTCGTTGAATCAATACTCGCAAGTATGACTTTGTGTTATTTTCTTGAATATATTTTTGTGGTGATAAGTCGGTTACATGAGATGCCTTTAAAAAATCGAATGCTGCTTTGTGCTGATTAGTAGAATAGTAGTTCACATGATCTTCCATTTCAGTAACTTCGGTAGGAACCTTCATTCCAAATTCGGCATTGATATTATCGTGAATTTTAATTCCAACTAACGCCTCTAACAGTGCTGATTCTGCTGCCTGAGCACGACGAATTGCCTTCAGAGTATCCTCAGACAAGCCCAGAGATTCTATTGTTACCTCTTCGACTGGGATTCGTCCATACCAAGTTGTTAAAAAGTTATCTCTCTCAATTAGTTCCAAAATCCCATACAGAATCGCTTCCTCAAAGGTCCCTCCTAAAGCAACACCATTCGAACTATCATAAATAAAGCGATGTTGCTTCTTTTTATCTCTAAAGAAAGAATCGCCATATACTGCTAATTGTTCAGGAATCAATACCGTTTTCTTCTTTTTCAAAGACTCTGCCTCTGTCCAATAGATTTCCAAATTATTTCGATAAGGCATAAATGGATTTTTATCAGAGGAAGGTAGTATGAATTTCTCAGGATGGACAGCATCTGGTAAATCTGAAAACTTCCCATATATATCCTTAGTTTTGTATGGATAATACAGGGAGGAGTATCTCTCAATGGCTTCTAACTGAGCAATGTTGGTCGAATCTTGAAATGATGAAGAACGACCATAACCACACTCTATATATTTATCTGTTACAGCATATTCAATCCCTACACCTGGAAAATAATCTGAATCCAAATCAAAGAATTTACGATAGGCAACTGTTGTATCCAAAAAACATTGTGCATTCTTGGATAAGTCTCCAATAGTTTTTGCTCGAAAGCCAGTTGACCTCTCAATATTTTTTTTTGCCAATAGCTGATTAAATCCTAACTGACTTCTTGTATGAGCACTTCTCCTCTTTTTAATATGAAAATAAGATGCTTTTTGTTGTTCTAAATCCAATGTCCCAACCTGTCCTGTCTTAAAAACAAGTTGGTCTAGGAGAGCTTTTGCCGAGTTTTTTGCTGATTCACTATTCTGATATTTTGCTGAAAACATACTGGTCAGTAAATTTTTTGTTTTAGCCTCTTGATATAAAGTAATAGTGTATAAAAAGTCCTCAAGAAAGCCCTCTTCCTTTGTGAAGAAAAAGATACGGTCCACCACCAAGATAGCGTACTTCCTTCCACCTTCCAAAATCTGCAAATGGTTCTCATCAAAAAATGAATCATTGGTAATTAATTTCGTTTTCATGTACTACCTCACAATAAATGTCTTTCCCTTTGAGAAAATTCAATTTTACGTACATTCCTTTTCTTTCAGGAGGCTGTTCAAAATTTACTAGCACTTTCATCCCTCGCTCTCTCAAATAGGAGCATAATAGTTGAGCAGCTAATACTTTTATTATTGATTTACCGCTTGTTGAATCAATCCCATCTGAAAAAGTAGAAGTTTCAATTTGATTTAACTCTTGACTAACTGCCATTACGTGGTCAAAAATTTTTGACATGTTTTGGGCAAAGAATTCAACTATTTTTTTACAGTCATTTTTATCTAATGTAGGAATCTCAACAAGGTTTTCTACATTCACTAGCTCAAAATGAAGTGATGGAAATTTTACATTTTGAGATTTCACTGAATAGATGAGATTTTGATTATTTGTTTTATGTGGTTTTACTTCCGCATTTTTTGAGGCAAATTTTCTATAATGAGTGCCATCGAAAAAATATTTTTCTCCATTTTCAACTAGAATATGCATTTACTATACCTTCTTCTTAAAAAGTTTTTGCATCATGGCATAACTGTCTTCCCAAGTAATGCCGTAACCTGTCTCAACTTTGTCACAAACCATTTTCGTAATTTTTTGTTTGCGTAGCGGATTTACGTTTAGTAGCGGCATAACCTGATAGAGGACATCAACTGTATATCGATAAAGTACAAAGGGAAGTGATGAATGTTGTGATAAAAATTCTTGATTAGTAAAGAAATTCTTATGGAACTCTGTTAACTGACCCCTCTCACGCGCCTGTTGAAGGAAGCTCTCTGCATCACTCATGTTTTGGTAATACAAGTGTCCCTTTTTCAACTCATCGGTGAAAAATTTGTAAAGCTTTTCGACAAATATTTTAAAATAAGATTCTTCGTTTTCTGCTAGAAAGGTTTCAATTTTTTCATGAATGAACTTTTGTTCGTCTGAAGATAGGGAGTTAACTAACTGGTAATAACGTTCATAGTTTTCTTGCGACATTGTATCCTTTAAGTTTTTAAGTTGTAAATTAAAGAATAGAATGTTGGACTTCATTGATAGATAGCCCATTTTTAAATTATTATTAAAGAGCAGTCCTAAATTCAGAAATAGTTTTGTCAATAGAATATTTTGTTGGCTTTCACTTTTATTGAAAAAGCCAATTTTTTCTAGATAGAGAATCAGCTCCATTTTCTTCTTTTCAACAGCTAATTCTGTTTCTAAAGAACTCAGACTACTTTCTTCTGCAGCTGCCTCAATTTCTTCTAGCAATAGTATTCCATCTGGCTGTATATCTAATTTAGCTTCCGTATTTTCAACACTTGAAACAGTCATAATTTGTTTCTTCAATTTCGATTCTTCAATATTAACAGGTGTATAATTTTCCAATGCTCCAGCTAAGAAACTCTCTAGTTCCTTCAAATCTGCTAGATTCTGACTATATAATTCAATATGATGCCCTCTTTGAATAGATTTCTTTATCCAAACATTGCTCATGCTTTTCTCATTTAGCAAAGAATATATTTTACTGATTAACATTTTTGAAAAAGCCAAATTGTTGATAAATACTGATAATTTATATTCCACGTTTTCCTCCTAATTCCTTAGTCATCTGTTTCAACAATCAATTCTATAATTGTATCTGTTTCCGTATTAATACATTCCGGTAAAGTTTCTTCAATTAAAATCTTATCCTTCTTTTTCAACAAACCAGCAAAAGACTTAAAACTCAAGAAAGATTCAAAATTAATGTAGAGTGGTTTCGTTTTTAACAATTCTGAATCTTGATCATAACTTTCAAAAAAATCTTTGATAAAGAAAGATAAAGGTAACCCTTCTTGTTCAAAATAGTCAACTACTTCTAGCCATTTTCTACCCATTGAACTATCTTTATCAAGAATCGCATGTAGGGCCTTACAAGTGAGGTACCATTTTTTTCTAGATAAAATCAAAGTTGTATTTTCAAAGCAAAGTCTAGGTAATACTACCTTTTCTTGCGAACTTTCTTCTAGCTTTTGTCTTAATAATAGTTCCCCAAAATCAAAATAAATGGAATCATTAAGAGTAATAGAATTAAACACTGCGACTAACGATGGAAGCGCAACAGTAATCAAACTACCTAAGAAATGCGGATACACAATATTTCCTGTTGTCTTCTCAAATACTTCAATCTCTTTTGATCCTGTTGAAAGTCTAAAGCCCAAGTCTAACCACGTCAACTGTTTAGGACTTGTCAAAGTCAAGTCTCCCAACGGCAAATGCAAGGTTTTATCCGTACTTTCTCGAATATTTGCATTAAAGCCAAACGTCATCGGAATGTCCACTAACTCTCCATCTAGTCCATAAGGCTCCATTTCTGTCGGAAGATAATGATTGAATCTTCTGCGATAGACTCCATAGCCTTTATAGATATGATTGAAAACAATTTTATTTTCTGGACTCACTTGTAAAAAGTAACCACGGGACTTATGAGTCTGACCTACTAGGTTTTCTAATTGCGTCGTCGAATCTTTCAATAATTCATGTGAAATCAAGAGATCCGAACCATCTTCCAAATCTTGTACTAATAATTGCTGCACTATACTCTTCTTTAATTTCAAGAGCTGGTTGTCAATTTGATGGTCGTAAGAAGTCCCTAAGTATCCAAAAGATTCCATCCAATAGCCATCTCTTTGAAAAAGTGTTGCTGCCAAATCTCGTAAAAATTTACTTATTTCTCTCGTATTTTGAGGAATAAACTCTCCCTCGTAATTTGTTTTGAGCATTTCATAAGCTAGATATTTACTGCGAGTTGAAATATCAAAAATAGAAATAAATTTTGATAAGTCTTCAATAATTCTCTGATTTTCTTTTACAACTTTGGCCTGTTCTTCCAAATAAGTGCCATTTTGCGATGTAACCGCATCAATTGAAACGTAAGTAGACTTATTAAAACCTTCTATACCATAAGTTTGAACAATATTGTGAATTTCTTCCGTTAATTGATCATAAGCCGTCCAAGAAAATACTTCATTTTCTAGGGCAACTGCTTTTTCTAATATTGCAATCTCATCTGAGAATAATTCCGAGGAAACCTCTTTTAATTTTTCAAGCAGAGCTTTTGAAATACTTTGCTTTCCGACGATATTAATCTGTTCTGCTGGAAGTAATATACTGTTTTCCAACAATTTTGGTAGATATTCCTCTTGAGAATTTTGTGACAAGTATTTCAGAAGAGTGCGCCCTGTTAACACCTTTTGGCCCTTAAATAGAGTTAGAATCCCATTTAAACTCTCATTTTCAGAAAGAGTAACTAATTCTTGGCGGTTACGATAGAGACTTTTCCCTGCCACATCATTAAATACCGTAATATAATATTTCCCATCTTTATGGATAAGAGTCTCATTTAGTTTAAATGTTAAGTTTGGCTGATAATTTGGATTTAGATAAATCCGATCAAATAGTTTTAAAATAATAGAAGAATTCACCGACATAACGATGTTTTTCTTTAAATCAAACGGCTCTCGTCCGTATACACCAGTTGTCCCCAATAAACCTAGTGGACTTGTTTTAGTAGCGATGCGAGTATAGTAGTTATACAAAAAAACATCCATTTGACGTTGCTTTTTATTGTGTTTTTCAACATCTGTTTTAAGTAATTTTTTTATTTTTTGATAAAGAGTTTGGTCAATCATTTTCGTATTTTTAACAAAATTAGGATGTTTAGATAAACCTGCCATGATTAACTGTTTCTCATTTAGATACTGTTGATGAACCAGCTTTTCAACCTTGTCTTCATTCTCGATAATTTGCCTTTGATATTCAAAATAAGAATCAAAGATAGTGGTCAGTTTAGACGGAAGCAGTGAGGATATTTTATGATATTTATTAGCTAACTCACCGCGATTATTGTAAAAATCATGTGAAAATTTAAGTAATTGTTGTTTATTTTTGTTTTCTGGAAAATCTTGAATCACCTGATTTAGTTCTTCGATTCCAGTTTCATAGGTCAATTCTAACTGTTCCACTAAATGAGAGTATTCAAACTGATAAGTGCGTAACGTTTGAAAAACCTCTTTTTGGAAAATCTTAGAAAATTCTCTATTTGGAAAGTTTGTTTTTCTATAATATATATTTTTAACCATTGATTCGTTCATTCTCCTTTTCAACCAATAACATCATCACATACCATCCTCGTAGCAAAGTAGCTTTTGGGGTTATAAATTCCTGTGTATGGATAGCGTGACCCTTGTTATAGGCGCCAATAAAGAAGTAGCACGTCGCCACATCCAATTCCTTACCATAAACTGAAAAATCATCACAAGAAAATATGAAGGGAGTCTCTACTACCTTTATGACTTCACTTTGAGACAATTTTTGATAAACCCAGTCATAGAGCGCTGCATTATTGTGTAACACAGGGTAATTCATAACAACTTCATTTTGATACTCAACATTCAACTGGTTCAAAAAAAGTTGTTGTTTAATCTTGCACTTTTCAGCAGTTTTTCCTCTAAAAGTAATATTAAAAGATAGTTCTGTGGGAGATACATTGTGAGACCCATTAGAAGAAAAATTTGTAATTGTACAATGAAAATCTGGTTCATTCAATTTTTCTGACAACAAAACCAACTTAGCAAATAGCCTTGCTGCACTTTCTCCATGTTGACTTACATGTCCACTATCCTTTAATAAGAGTTTTAAACGACATGTCAAACCTGCTGCTAGAACATCTCCCTTATTAATTGATACATAATTAGAATACAAATCCGAGGTAACATGGAGAGCATAAATTTTTGATATTGAAATCTTGTTTTTCTTCAGAAATTTACAAACTTCTATTGCACCGCCATACTTTTCCTCACTAGCCTGAAAAATAAATAAAATATTTAGATTTGGTTTGTTTTGAGCTACATAGGTTGCCAGTTCTAATTGAATGCTGGTATGGGCGTCATGCCCACACCCATGGTAATAAATTTGATCTCTCTCGTTAATTTCTACAGCATCCAATTCTGAACGAAAAGCTAAGTCAAAATGTTTACTTGGTCCTTCTCGTCCTCTATATTGATAAATCAATCCTAATCTTCCATCAGAAATTTTTTCAAGATTAACTTTATGTAAATTTTGTTTTACATAATCCTTTGTTTTGTCCTCAGAAAAGCCCGGCTCAGGCTGTTGATGCAACCACTTGTAGTGTGCAAATAACTGTTCTGAAACAAGTTTATTCATTACACTCTCCTATTTATCTGTAAAAATTTATTCACAGCAACTGTCACAAGCCCAGCAATAAAAATATAAAGCGAAATTACTAGAAAAGCTTGTAAGAACTTTTCAGCAGTTTTATATAAAAGTACTTCATTATAATAATAACCTGGAAAGAATTTTTGAATTGTTACTATGATTTCTGGTATCTTCATTGTACTTATAATATTTGGTGTAAGATTCAACATCATAAAAGCGAAGAAGATCGGCATAGAAGCAGAAGCCAATGTTTCATCATTAAATATCGTTCCCAGCAGAAAACCAATTACAATATAATAAAATCCAAAATAGAGTAACAAACTGGCAATATAAAGATAAGAAACCGTTACTTTTAAATTCCCAAGTAATACCCCCGCTAAGGTTATGAAGAATAAAATCATAATGTTTAAAATAGTTTGAGCCACGACACTATCAAACATATAACGCATATAAGAATATGGAGAGACTCTATCCATAATACGGAAATACCCTTTGTCTTTTGAAACTTTTTGACTGAAGGTATTCAAACCACTTCCAGCAATTCCAAACATAGCTGAAAACAGAGCAATCATTCCACTATCTTCTGTATTTGCGTAGTTCAACTGTTTTATGAAAAAGATGTAAAATACTACTGGAAACAAAATAGTAAAAATAACAAACCGCTTATTTTGTAAGCTATTTTTAATCTGTTGTACAATTGAAATCATTATTTTTCTCCCTCTACAAATGAAATATGTTTAAAAATATCAACAACTTGCTTGCGACGTTTGAAGATTTCTGAATCAGTAATTTTATTTTCTGCAATTATTTCTTGAACGTGGAGAGTATTTACAACTACACTTTGTTCATCTACATAGAACAACTTTTCTTTTGGAATATCATTTTTTATCATTTCTCTTGGAAATTCATACAGTACTTCTACAAACATATCATTAACTGGAATGTTTTCTTCAAAAATACCTTCGTTCAACAGTAAAATATAGTCTGCGAATGACTCAATTTGGTACAAATCATGCGTAATTAAAAGAATAGTCTTTCCTTCAGCTTTTAATTTTTTAATTTGTTGCACAAATTTTTCCACACTATCGTAATCCATACCTGCTGTCGGCTCATCCAAAATTAATAGTTTAGGGTCATGTAAGGTAGCCAATAAGAAGGAAAGCTTCCGTTTTTGTCCACCAGATAGCGTTCCTGTTTTCTGATATTTCTCCTTTTCCAATCCCATAGTTTTAAGTCGCCCATCAATATCAACTTTCCTATGGAAAAATGAAGCCTGCAACTTAATTAAGTCCTCAACTATAATATCATTTGAAAAAAAATCTTCTTGAAAGACTACTCCAACATCTTTTTTTATATTTATATTCGTTGTCCTATGGCCTCCATCTTCTTTGATAAGTCCGAGCATAATATTTATAAAAGTTGTCTTACCTGCACCATTTTTCCCTAGCAAAGTATAGACTTTCCCTGTTTCTATATCTAAGTCCAGTCCTTTCAAGACTTCCTTTGTACCGAAACTCTTTCTCAAATTATTAATTTCAATTAAATTCATTTTTTTTCCTTTCTAAGTTGAAGTATTATGGAAAGGGATGTATCGGAATTTCCCGATGATTAGATACTCGAACTCTTCGATGATTAATATACTGATTTTCATAACCAAAATTCATATCTTGCATCCCTAGAACAAAAACCTTCACTTCACATAAACCAATTTCCTTTAAGCCTATTGGAGTATTTTCTACAATATAGAAATTTCCAAATTTTTTGTTTGTAAATTCAAGTAGTACTGAATAGTAAGTATCTACGTCAATACTGTAGTCGCTCTCGACTACAAAATCTATAATCTCTGCGTCCTTCAAAAAATCAAAATTTTGACTTCTTTCCTCTATTGAATAATAGATTGCATGGTCAGCCACTGTAGTAATATCCTGAGGACGCATACGATGTCCATTTTCTTGAATTAGCACAACATCTTGATCATAGGCATATAGTGCAAAATATAGCTCCTTTAGAGCTGAAATAATTGCTGTTTTTCCAAATAAATGTGCCCCTGCTGTTGAATAGGTTGCAAATTTGTTGCTATTTTTCCCACGAGCAAATGCCCAATATATGCTCATCACTCTACTGGAAAGTAATTGATAAATTAAAACCTCATAACCTAAATTTTTGATAAGCTTCAAATAGTGATTTATCTCTAAATCAAAAATACTTGACAGGTTTACTTCTTTCGGAGACTTCCTTTCATACCAATGGAATAAAAAGTAATCTCGTTCATACATTTCAAAAAGTGAAAAAATTACTGCTTCTTTATAGGTATTTCCAAGAGCATGTCCATTCGAACTCATGTTTATTAACTTTTGACTTATAGGCTTCCTTTCCGTCTTATAAATAATAAAATCTTCAGGTATTAAGGTCGTTTTTTGAGTTTGATAGTTATGAGCAGACAACCAATGAATTTTTGTGTCTTGATTTATCTTAGTTTTCCCTAGAAGTGACAAATATTCATTCGGATTTAAGTAATCAATTATTTCTCTACTGAGGTCATTTAAAGAGAAAAATAAGCGTTTCTGTCCCTTTGAAATTATTCCACTATACCGCTCCATAGCTTCCAAAAATGCTTTTGATCTCGCTTTCTTATAGCTAGTATCAATCCCAATCCCTGAAATCATTTCACTCTGAGAAAGTGGATACTGTAATTCTACAGTCACTGCATTATTTAAAAGAGTTGTTAATTCTCTTCTAAAAAATCCAGTATCCTTATTATCTAGTTGAATATATCGCGAATAGTCTCCTAATTTTTCCCTTAATGAAGATGCTTGACATTCATAAATACTGTTAAAAACATTGTTATCACATTTTTTATCATTAGAAATACAAGTATCACAATTAGCTATTCTGAAGAACTGGTGTCTTGAAATGCGATAATCATCAATAATAAAATAATCAAACAACGGAGATTCAGATTTTAACTGAACTAGTTGAGAAATGGCATAAAGTAGTTTCTCAGAATATAAATTATTGCCATCAATCTCTACAACTTTACTTCCCTGTCCAAAAAAATCATTTGAAAAGCGGACTGACAAACAGTTTGTGTCCCTCCCAAAAAATAATTATCCCCTCTTCAATTCTATAGGAACGGAAATAATCTAAGGACCCAAAATATAAGTTAACGTCTTGATAGACAATCTTTATAGGTTGACTTTTAGAGATATTATTAACGATTTCATGTATAAATTTCTGAATAATCATTTTCCCTCCTTTTGGTAAGCACAAGTCCTAGATGTAGAGCAAGACTGTCTTGACAATAGACAGGAGCGCTATTATTTCCTTGCTTCGTCAAATAATCTTTATAAGATTCTTCTTTGCTTCTTCCTATACCGATATTTTCATAACTTAACTTAGACTCCATTAGCCCCTTAATTGCCTTAAAAATAAGTCTATCTATATTATTATCCTCAAAATTATATATTTCTTTTTCAGGTGTATAAATTTTTAATGTGATTTTTCCCTGATTGTTAATGATATCAAATGTCCCTATTAAACTTTCAAAATATATATTTTTCAAAATATTAATATCTAGAAAGCGATTAATAGTTGGTAATGTCAATTCTGTCTCTGCCTTATCTAACACATGATAAATAGAAATTCCTTCCCTTAGTTGTTGGATTGTCTGTTGTTCAGTGATTTCAACATAATAGGCTCCTTCTAGATGTTTTATTAACAGATTTTGTTTAAGACATTTTTCTTCTTCTCTGGATAGCTGTATCGCTTTTGGAAAATAGCGTTTTAGAGACTCTTCCTCCTGCTGAGGAATCCGAAACAAGTATTTTCCAACTTTATACATAAAGAACTGATTTGATAAAGTCTGTTTTATTCCAAAAACCTTCTCTTTATTAATGCTAATATAGTGAATCAAATCTTCTACAGAATGGTGTTTAGGTAGCTCTACTCTCCGAATTTTTCCAAGATAGGATACTAGTAAGCTATCATCTTGAACAACATATTTTAAATTTCCCATCTATTCACTTTCCTTTATCACTATAAAAAATAAACAGAATTATATAGGATTATACACAAAACTATATAGTTCTGTTTATTGGATGCAAATGATAAACTACCGCTTAGGCGCAACTTGATGAGCATGAAGAACATGAAGTGGAACCGCATGTGCTGAAACCACCACTCCCACTTGAAGCTGCTGTAGCTGGTACACCCTCTACATCATCCAATTCCAAGATGTCAATCTCTAGCTCTTCGAGCAATTTCTTTTCATCTTTCATTTTTCTGTTCCTTTCATTATTTTTTTGTCATTAGTTAGCTTTCCTATCTGACAAACACATTATAATCCATTAGTACTTCAATTTTTCACAGTTATCATAAACGGTACATAATCAATCCTTTCCTAGCTTTTCAATCTTTTTTATAACTGATTTTGATTAAAATTTGACCGATGATGACATTGGACAATAAAATAATTTTAAAGTGATATACTATGCTTGAAAAAAATAAAAGTAAGGAGTGAAAAACTATGTGGGACTGGACAAAATGGTTTTTAGGTCATTAATCGAATTTTATTAAAATGTAGAATCTTTTATTTTAACAAACTGCTAATTCTCACTATTTTTTTGTCAGCACGATTTGTGTTGGCTTTTTCTATATTTCTAAGACCAACAATTAACTAACTTCAAAACTACTTTAGACTTAAAAGAAATATTATTTTATAAAATAGCCACTGCAAAATGGACACGATAAAAAATATCAACTCCATCTAAAAGAACCTTCAATTAAGTTTTTTATCTGCTCTGGCTTTAATATATTCGATTTCTCAGGTTGATAAATTAGCGCCTTTCCAGTGTCAGCTATCTCATCTAACAATGGCTTGTATTCATCATAAATCAACTTATTTGACTTCGAGAGTATTAGATAGGAAGTTAAAAATGACCTAGTCATTAACATATGTATTGTATTTCTACTTTCAATATCTTGAGTAATTTCATCTAAAACAATACCAATAATAAATGAAAATTCTAATCCTTTAACATTATTTTGATTGCTTATGAACACCTTATCTTTATTTCTAGATTTATATCTGCTCTCATAAATTTTTTGAGTTTCCCAATTATAATTTTGTTCAATTAACGAACTAATCATATCAGCTAATCTATAACCGTTCTTCCCTTTCGAAACGAATACAATTCCGATATCTGCAGGAGTAATATCTGGATGATTGTTTCTTAATTTATCAAGTATATCTGTAACCTCATTCAAAATTTCTTCATCACTCTGTGTATATCTTAAATCAGTCAGTTGAATTGGATAATCATCGAAATCAGTAAATCTTTGAATCGTTTCCCTGCTAAACTCATAAACCATTCTTCCATCACTCTGATGTTTATTAAAAGTATACCCTGATGTTTTCCAAGCCTCATCATCGTCAAACCATTTTATAACAGTTTTTTCTTTAAGATCGAATCCTAAAAATTGTGAAAACATGAAATTCTTTGGATCAGTCCGATAAACCTTATTTAAAGTGAAATTAGGTTGCTGAACTACCTCAGATTTTCTTTCATATATTGTCTGGAAAATATTGCTTGCAATAATCACATGTGTCGAAGCTACAAGTTTACATAATCTAAAAAAAGAATCAGAGAAATCTTGAGCTTCATCTATAAGTATATAGTCCGAACAATATTTAAAGTCAGGTCCTATTTCTTCCTTTATTAATTCTAATTGTTGTTCAGCTAATTCACAAACTCCATCGAAACCTTTTATACCAGAGTCATTATAGTTAATAAAATCAAGTCCGTAGAAATAGCATATGTAACTATATGAACCCGAATTAGAATTGTACCTTGAACCCCAACTTCTCATTACCCTAATCCGCTCATCAATATCTTCCCGTTGAGATACCTTCATTTGATCAAAAAATTTTGGAAGACGTTTTTGAATATTGCTTGCTAAGATTTTACTATTACACGTAAAAATAATTTTTTATCAGTCTGATTATATAAATTTACTAGTCTATGAAATAATAGTTCTGTCTTATCAGTACCCGCTAAACCTTGTATTGCAATTTCTTTTTCGCTAATTTCGTCATATATAAATCTAGTTTGATCACCATCAAATTGGACAATTCTTTTTCGAACAGCGTCTAATAGACTTTCAACATTTCCCCCTTTTTCAGGCGTATTAATTGAACCTGCTATTAAAGAAATAAGAATATCTAGAATTAAACGTGATTCCTTATCTTGTATGGATAATTCATTTATTGTTTCCATTGTAATTGAATTAATTGGCTGCTCATGAATTAAGTGTGACCATTTTCTACTATTTCCGATTTTTCCTTTGAATCCGAAAACTCCGCTTAAGGTTGTTATTGAATCCAAAAATTCTCCAACATAATCTTCAAAAAAGAGAACGAGGCAAAACTGCGTTCTCTTAAAAATGATAAAACATTACTATTAAAATAGATTACATGTAAAACTCTAAGCAGGCAGAGCTTGCTAACTCATGACAGAAAAAGATGTTTAGCCTATAGTGCTGGCATTAAAAAATCCTCACACATCACGCAAGGAAATCGCTAAATAAAACAGGCTTTGACCATGTCGGGATTAATTGCAGCACATTCCAAGGATCCAGCTTTTTCTTCTTTTTACAATCGAATTTCCCAAAGAGTAAGCAAGATGAAAGACGTCATTGCTTATGCTCATAATACTCTCAGAATCATTTACAAACTACTCTCCACCAAGCATACTTATTAGAAGAGAAAGGGTTAGGACTGAGGGAACAGTTCTAACGCCAAAACTAAAAAATTTCAATTACACGCTAGCACAGGAAGTGATTTTTTGCGCTTTTTTACTGTTTTTTCAAATAAAAAAGATGACTTACTAAACCTGTAAGCCACCTAATCAGTCGGTTTATTCTGGTGTCTGCCACCGCTTGGCCCTTACGTCCAAGATTGCTATCGGATTTTGTTCTGGTGTCCGCCACCGCTTGGCCCTTATGTCCAAGATTACTATCAGATTGACCAT
>QWCL01000269.1_pt1 | contig 21137 bp, 13 predicted proteins | sample 1972551 | NCBI WGS metagenome assembly QWCL01 (sample SAMN09866709, study PRJNA288562) | Human oral metagenome isolate term2_saliva, whole genome shotgun sequencing... | isolation source: mouth | host: Homo sapiens | place: USA: California
AAAGAAATCAACAAGAAAAACCCCCCAACAAACAACACATTCGTTGGAGAAGAATTCAAGACATAAAAAACTTGACACACTATCGAGTTCTCAAACAACACACCCACAAGAAAAACCCACAAACCAACAATGCCCGCAAGCTTTCCTCAAAGTACCAGAGAAGCTTACCTTGAAAGTTTTTATCTCGCAAGTCCCGGATCAGTGATCCGCGCCTCTCTCACACCGTTCCAGGAGGGAAGAATTTCAACCGCCTCAACCGGTGCCAGAAAACTATAAACCACCACGCCCCACCCGCGTCAAATTAATTCTAGATGCACTAGCTCACAGTAAATGCGGGTGGGGTCCCGCTATTTCGGTTACTACTTGAACGCTTACTTATTAGTGCTGGTAGGGGTCTCTACGGTGTAAGAAACGTTGCTGTCCAGCACGCCGTTAACAGTCAGGTTCTTACCGCACACCAGCTGCGTCTCGCCCACCTTGATAGTGACTTCCTGCTGGTCGCAGCCAGTGAGCTTAAAGGTGACCTGCTCATCCTTAATGGACTTAACGGTCATGACGCCCTCACCGATTGAGGCAGACTGCTGATTGCCCAGGTCTTCCTTCACACCTTCCCTGGAGTCGGCGTCGCCATTGCCAGGAGCCGTAACCGTGGGAGCTGCGCCCGGAGTAGCAGTAGCAGAGGTAGAGCCCTTAGAGCCACCAAGACCCTTATTAAGAGCAGATTTAGCCGTGCTAGGTAGTGCGGTTGCGGCTACATGGGTACCACCAGAACTGGGCTTCTTCTCTGAGTCCGAGCAAGCGACAAGACCCAGGGCCAGCATACCTGCCACTCCGACACACATCACCTTTTTGACCAAATTAGTCATTTTTCAGCCTTTCGTCATCGCTTCCAGGTTATTTTCAGGTTTCTTTAAGGAAGCTAGTCGGTTCCCGTTGTTATATTTCTGTTGCGTTCGGGACGGTAACCCGCGAGAGTTGGGGAGCTTGTTGACCGGTCTGTACCGTTTTTTCAGGTCTGGGTTTAAGGGAGCTCAGCTGAGTATCCGATCGCTCCGGGGTGGCCCCATCTAGCTTAAGGGGCCACCCCTTTTCTTTGCTTTTTTCAGTCTATTTCAGCCAGCAAACACCTCCGCGCACCGAACAAATTCCCAGGAATCTTCCAGTTCGGCACCAAAAGTACACACGCACGCCACTGTGGCTAGGTGATTGGTTTGCTGCATGGCCTCAGGGTACCGGGTGAACCTGAAAAAACCTGGAGCTTATTGCTATTTAAGACAGAAAAACCCGCATTTTCTGGTTACAAATCTATAAAGATTGGATCCGAGGTGGTCAGTTTGGGCCAAACATCCCGCACAGACAGCGTGTGCGGACAGGCGTGAGCAAGCCGCGAGCGCACAGCTTTCTCCCAGCTAAGCCCGCAAACAGCCCACTGAAGCCCGAAATTGGCCCTCCTGGGCGCTCAGGTTTCTTTCAGCTAACGACGACGCCGCCGGGACAGCTAGTTTCGCCCTAGTTTCGCCGTCGACGCCGCTTTTAGGGCCCCTGCGACGGCGCCCGGGCCTGCCTTAAGCCAAATACCTACTCAAGCCCCACTAAAAAATTAGTGACCCCCGATAGGCTGGGATCGTGAAGAAACTACCCCGCCTATTGGCCAGCGCAGTTGCTTGCGCCACCTTAGCCCTAAGTGCGTGTAGTCCGAGTCCGTTGAAACTGTCAGATTCCGAGGCCACACTCACCCCCACCCCAGCCAGCACGCAGTATTCTGCCGGCCTGGCCAGCTATTACAGTCAGAAAGTTGACTGGACTAAATGCGGCGAGTTTAAGTGCGCCACCGTTAAAGTCCCGCTGGATTACGCCAATCCACAGGGCGAGAGCATTTCCTTGGCTTTGAAGAAGCGCGAAGCTGACGGCACCAAGAAAGGCACCTTGTTCATCAACCCCGGCGGCCCTGGCGGCAGCGGCGTAGACCTGATGAACTCGGTGAGCCGCATGTTCTCCTCTGACCTACTGCGCAGCTATGACGTCGTGGGCTTTGACCCGCGCGGTGTAAGCCGGTCAACCGCCGTCGACTGCCTAACCGACAGCGAAACTGACGCCATGCGCGCCAGCAACGAAGGGGCCAGCCTCGCCAAGGGCATCAGTGAGAAGTGCTCTAAGAAAACCAACCCGGTAGCGCTGCTGGACCACATTGACACCCCTTCAGCCGCTAAGGACCTAGACATCCTGCGTCAGCTAAGCGGCGACAGCAAGCTCAACTACCTGGGCTACTCCTACGGCACCTACCTGGGTGCCACCTACGCGGATCTGTTCCCCAGCAATGTGGGCCGCATGGTGCTTGACGGCGCCGTCGACCCCACCTTGAGTGCCCACCAGGTCTCTTTGGGGCAGGCGAAGAGCTTTGAGAACTCTCTGCGCGGATATGTGGCTTACTGCCTTAAGCGCTCTAGCTGCCCGCTTACCGGCTCGGTTGACGACGGCGTAAAGCAGGTGCGTACCTTCCTGGAAGGGCTGCGTAAGTCGCCGCTAAAGACCTCTGACCCAGAGCGGCCACTGACCTACAGTCTGGCTGTTTCCGCCGTCATTGGCCCGCTATATGCGGACAGTATTTGGGACACGCTCACTATGGCCCTGTCGCAGGGTATGAAGAAGCACGATGGCTCTATGCTGCTGCGTATCGCTGACCTGCTGGCTTCGCGCGACGACAAAGGCCACTACACGGATAACTCTGCGGTTGCCATCATAGCCATTAACTGCCTGGATTACCCGGTGCAGGGCGACAAGACCACCTGGGCCAATCAGGCTAAAGAGCTAACCCAGGCCTCGCCTACTTTCGGCGCTTCCCTGGCTGGCTCTGATGAGATGTGTCAGCTGTGGGGCCACAAAGCTACCCACGAGCGTACGGCGCTAACCGCTAAGGGCAGTGCGCCAATCCTGGTTGTGGGCACCACCGGCGACCCGGCCACCCCCTATGCGTGGGCGCAGTCCCTGAACAAGCAGCTTTCCAACTCCAGGCTGCTGACCTGGAAGGGCTGGGGGCACACCGCCTATGGCCGCGCAGACAACTGCATCACCAAGGCCGTGGATAACTACCTGTTGTCGGGCACGCTGCCTGCCGATAACAAAACCTGCGGCAACACCGACACCACTGTTAAGTAAAACGCCGGTGGCTAACAGCAACGGGTGGCTTCCCAAATGCGGGGAGCCACCCGTTTTATATAAGTGCTTATACCTTGGGCCAACGTGATCTTGGCCAGATTTTTGGTTGCGCCGGGCGCGGGGCGTTACGGCTTAAGCGTCGAGTTCGCCGGCTAGGTTGCGGGTGAAGAACTCGGCCAGGCGCGCTCCGGTTAGGCCCTGGCTGAGTCCGTAAACGAGTTTGGCGTAGGCGGCCTCTAGGGTCATGTCCCCAGTGCCGACGGCGCCCGCCTGGGCTAGCACGTCGCCGGTTTCGTAGGCTCCCAGCAGCACTGTGGCCTGGTGGCATTGGGAAGACACCACAACCACTGTGCCGCTTTTAACTACTCGCGCAATCAGCTCAGTAAAACCCGGCTCGGCGCTGGGGCCATTACCAACCCCGAAAGCCCGCAAAATCACGGCTTTAGGGGCTGGGGTGAGCATTGCTTCCAGGCGCTCGGCGGTAATTCCGGGCACCAGCGAAGCCACCATCACATCCTGGCGCATATAGGGCTTGGGGGTAGCTAGCGGCTGCGGGCCTCGGAAAGCATGGGCGGCTAGGGCGGCGTCGTCCCAATGCCAGGGCGCCCCGATACGGGCCAGGGGCGCTGCCGACGGCGAAGCAAAGCCCTCATAGCTCCAAGAAGAGGCTTTAGTGGCCCGGTTACCGCGCAGCAAATGCTGCCCAAAGAACAAGCTCACACCCTTATTAGCGGGGTTAGCGGCGGCCGTAAGGGCACCCAGGACGTTACCGGCGGCGTCGGAACCCAAAGCCCCCAGCGGCAGCTGCGCCCCGGTAACCACCACCGGCACCTGCAAGTCCGCTAACGCATAGGACAAGGCGGAGGAGGTGTAAGTCATAGTGTCAGTGCCGTGCAAGATCACGAAACCAGCGGCGTCGTCGGCGGGGGTGCGCACGCAATCAACAATGGCCTGCCAGTCGGCGGGGGTGGCGTTAGAGGAGTCAATCAGGGGTGCCAACTCGTGCAGACGCACCTGACCAGCCAGGGCCGTTCCCGCCAGCACCCGCTCAAGCCAACCGGCCAGATCCGCGCCGGGAACCAGGCCGTGAGGCGAGTCCACCATGCCAATTGTGCCGCCTGAATAAATTACCTGGATTGTCATGAGACCCCCTGCAAAAAGGCTGTTTTATCTAGGTTAATGCACGTTTGCCCGCACAGCCCAAGCTATGCGGACAAACGTTAGGGTTGGCGCAGGCCAAAGCAGGCCCACGCTCTAGCCGGCGCGCGTCGGGCCCAAAACCTGACCGACAGGCAGCGCCCTACGGCAGACTCGGGAGCCCGGCTAGCGCGGGGGCAGTGCGCAGACTAGGCGCGCTCCTCTTCGGCCTGCTGTAAGGCAACCTCGACGGCGGCCTCAGCGGAAGCACCCAGAGGGTCTTCAATGTCTTCCACTAGCATGTTGTCCATCAGGTCTGCGTCGATACGGTCACGCACCGCATACCAGCCAATCACCATAGCCAACACACAACCCAAGGCAATACCCAGGGTGATCAGGCCGTCGTCGCTCATACCCATAGCCAAAATGACGATAGCGAAGAAAATAATGCCGATCAGGTTAGACCAGGGGGCAAAGCGCAGCCGGTAGCTGGGACGCTCCACCAAACCCTGCTTAGCGCGGTTAACGAAGATCCAGTGCGAAATCAGCACGCTAATCCACGTGCCGGCAATACCCACAGCCGCCACATCCATAATGATGTTGAAGGCACTGGCGGGCACAGCGGCGTTAATGATCACGCCCACAATGCCCAAACCGGCAGTGATAGCGATACCACCAGCAGGCACCTGGTGACGGTTAAGCCTAGCTGCCACGGCGGGGGCCTCACCGGCCAGGGCCATAGAACGCAGGGTGCGGCCGGTGGCGTACAGGCCCGCATTTAGCGAGGACAGAGCCGCCGTGAGCACCACGATCTGCACAATGTCGCCAGCGTGAGGCACACCCAGGGCCGTGAAGAAGGTGACGAAAGGACTCTGGTTCTTGTCGTAGGCAGTCCAGGGCAGCACCAGCGTCATCAAAACCACCGCGCCCACATAGAAGAAGGCAATACGGCCAATCATGGAGTTAACTGCCTTAGGCAGAATCTCGCGGGCATTCTTGGCTTCACCTGCGGCCACACCAATCATCTCAGTACCACCGAAAGCGAAAATAACACCCATAGACAAGGTGACGATCGCAAACGAACCCATAGGCAGGAAGCCGCCAAAGCTGGTCCAGTTGTGGAAACCACTGGTGACCTCAAAGTGCCCGTTAGCCACGTGAGAGTACAGCTCGATACGAGAGGTGCGGTCAGCTAGCTGCACCGAATCCATATTGCCCACATTCACTGGCACGCTCATCACCCGCTCAGTGACGATCGCCCAGATAGCCAGAGCCATAAAGCTCAAAATGGTGACCACCTTGATCAGTGCAAACCAGAACTCCATCTCGCCAAAAAACTTGACGGACATAATGTTCAAAGCAAACACGATCGCCAGCGCCACCAGGGCCAACAGCCACTGCGGGATACCCCTAAAAGCGGGCCAATAGTGCATATACAGGGCCACGGCGGTGATGTCCGCCATCGCCGTCACCGCCCAGTCCAGGAAGAACAGCCAGCCGGTAGCGTAGGCACCCTTCTCCCCCATGAACTCACGGGCGTAAGACACGAACGCACCCGAGGAGGGGCGGTAAATAGCCAGCTCACCCAGGGCGCGCACCATGATGAAAGCGAAGAAACCACACACCGCATAGGCGATTGCTAGGCCCGGGCCACCTTGCGCCAGGCGGCCACCGGCCCCCAGGAACAGGCCGGTACCGATAGAACCGCCGATAGCGATCATCTGCATGTGGCGGTTATGTAGGGCCTTGTCGTAGCCGCCGTCGCCCTTATCTGCTAACGCAGCGTTTGGCTTAGGACTTGGCTCAACATAATTTGATTGGGACTCAGCCATAAGTACTCATCTCTTATCGGGACGGATTGCATCTACAGCCTCACCAGCAACCGCGCCCGTAAAGTACATGGCTCTACGCTAGCTAGGGTGCATGGCTCTACGCTGGACGCAAAAGGCATTGTCAATACCTGGTTAAATTTTAGTGGCTACCAGCGGTGGCAGTAGGGAAGGTACTCTATACAATTCATTACATTTGTACAGGTGCTTGTGGCGTAGTTGCGCATAGGGCACTTGTGTCGGTACGCTAGCTCAGGCTACTCACGGCGCCATTAGCCGAAGCTGTGAGATGCCGCCTTAGCTCAGTCGGCAGAGCGATTCACTCGTAATGAATAGGTCGCGGGTTCGATTCCCGCAGGCGGCTCCAATAGAACGTCACTCTGGATACAAAGATTTCCGGGTTTGCCGGGAAATGTTCGGAGTGGCGTTTTCGCTGTGGACTTTGACGCGACTGACGACCAGGTCACAACGCACATCATGCCCTATTTCCGAGCAGTCCGTGACAGCCTCGGCGGTGGGTACCGAGTAGGCATCTACGCGTCCCGCAACATCTGTACCCGGGTCATCGAGGCGGGCTACGCCGGCACTGCTTTCGTTTCTGACATGTCCACAAGTTTTTCAGGAAACCTCAGCTTCTCAATCCCGAAGGATTGGACTTACGACCAGTTCACCGAGATTTCCGGATATCGAGGCAAGTGGGATCTGGACAAAGTCGCCTATTCCAACGCCTGGCCAGCGGTGTCCTACGTGTCCCCACAGACCGTAGAAGACCCTAACCCCAACACTGCAACCGACTATGAGAAGCTCTCGCCGATTGACCTGATCTGGCATCTAGAAAAACGCTTCGACGAACTTCGCAAGGACAATAAAGTCGGACGCGACTATATTTCAACCTCCCATGGAGATGTCGTTACCGTCGAGGTTTCTACATGGCGCGCTATCTTGAACTACCTGTCGAAGGAATACCTTGCAGAAGGCGGTTCCGGTTCCACATTCCAATGGACAGTGGCAGCTGAACCCTGGCGAGGCGCTGATGCCAGCGTGTTGGAAAATGATCCGATTGCTAAGAAGATCATTGCAGCTTGGCAACGCTGGTGCGGTGATCGTAAACAGCACCTGATCGACGTTGCTGGGGGCGAAGTAGACATGCCTCACATGGCAGTCACCACGCTCGGATACCTCAACACCAACGTGGTTCCAGACCGTTGGACTGGATGGGCAGGCGATCTTGCCACAGCAATGGGTGAACTACAGAAACTCAAGAACTGGAACAAAGATCGCCAGGTTAATCTAGACAGAGCAGCACGCGGTCTTGTCGGCCAAAAAGACGACTACCTTAGTGATCCTGGGCTCAGCGGGTACACGCTTTACAAAGATGGTGATCATATCCGTAACACCTGCAACTATGCAGACATGTGCTCAGACGGCGATGCGATTGTTTTTGCTCGTGAACTACCCAAGCAGAATGAACATACTCACATCCTGTCTAACTTCCTGGGCAGTTACTACACCGATAAGGCGCGCCTGGCTAACCGCTTCAAGGAAATCGCATGGAGTGTAGGTGCCAAACAAGAAGGGAACGCAGCTACCGAGTTCGAGGATAATACGACATGGAGTGACGCAATATTTCGTGATCTGCTTGCATCTGGAGATCCGGATTCAGACGTGACAACCGCCTGCTGCAAAGCGCTAGCTAGCTTCATCTTTAGCCGCTAACTACTGCACCTTTGTTGTGGCGACTTTAATCTTTATTAAGGTCGCCACAACAGTCACAACAAAAGGAATTACAGTTACAAGAATGGCCGAAAAAGTGAAATACTGGTTCTCCCAAAAGGCGAAGTACGCTAATCGGCTGATTGGAATACATAAAAACAGTATCACGCCAGCTACAATCAAGGCAGGAAGGTTCCCCCTTGATAACTCTTCTTGTCTGATGCTCATTGCTGCCAGTACCGGGGCTAGGATGAAATACATAAGTATAGGAAGCCCGAGCTGAATCATCCTTCCTATCGATCCAGCAGAGAAATGTAGCAGCCGCAGCGGAATCACTGACACCAGCATAAGAATTATATAAACCAGGCTGGGCCTTAAAGCGATAGGCACCCTTCCGAGGGTTGCTTTGATGCCAATGATGCTGCTTTTAATTAATAAAATCACGTTTTTCTTCCTTCACCTGGCTCCCTTGTCTTTCATTACGAAAGTTTATTGCTTACGGTAGCAGATTTCCCACATCCAAGCTATGGGTAGGGACGGTCGGATCTCTACCGGTTTTGGGTTCCTCGGCGGGCGGGGCCAACCGCGCGCAAAAACACCGATTCAAACGCGGTATTGACCCCTTTCGCCCTTCACGCCGGGGCACAACGCCCTGGGAAGGAGGCGAGGCGCGTGGCTAAAGACGGAACCAACCGGGGCGGCAGGCGCGTGCGGGCCGGGGCTAAGCCTGAGCCTTTGAATGAGAAGCTCGCTGCCGGACGCCCCACCACTAGGCTGACTGCACCGGCAGAGCTTGATGTGTTTGACCTAGATGGCACCGATATTTGCCTGGGTCTCCAATTACTTGGATTGGTATGTTTATCTTCCTGGCATATGCACTCTGCCGGGCTATGGCGCCCACGATGCCGAACCTTGCACCCAGCGGGCCTCGTACTGCACCCACCCCAGGCTTTGTATCCATCGTGACCACCTTTGGTCCGTGCGTGAGCGCACGCTAAGCGCTCAAACTAAATGAAGCACGACGCCCGCCATGTGCTCAATGTATGTAGAGATGTCAATCACTCAACATCTTGCATCATGCTATAAGATGGTTCTATCTAGCAGTGAAGCTAAGTCTGGAAGGGACTAATCTGATGGATGCGCTCATCTCATTTGGTCTAGGACTCTTAACGCTTGTTACCGCTTTCTGCTTGGCTGCTCTAGCGCGAGCTATGCGAAATGACAAGTTACCTCCGAATATGTGGGCAGGAATCAGGACGAGGGCAGCATTAGAGTCAGAGTCGTCCTGGTATCGGGTTCAACGAGCAGGTTCAGTACCAGTCATTTACTTAGCCACTGCTTATGCAGATTCAGGTTTACTCTTTATCCTTCAAGGAATCTACCACGAGACTATTTCTGTACTTATTCCGCTAATTGTGTTTAGCGCACAAAGTCTGGTCGGAATTATATGGATGTACAAGGCGAGCTATAACTCCAATCCATCACAAAAACCAGAGTAGAACCAGTGAGTTCTCCACGCCTGTGCGCAGCTTATGGCGACGACGCCGTTCCCCTAGCAGGTTGACAATGCCCTCCCGTAGCAGGCGCGACGACACCCCTGACTGGCTCGACGCCGTCGCCCTTAGTTAGTTTTCAGCGTGTCAGTAGTGCCAATCGCTATTGTTTACCGCCCAGGTACCGTCTTTCTGTTTAGTGAGACTAATGAAAGCCCAACTGCTAACAGGTTCATGGGAACCGTCAGCGTAGGTACGAACGAAACCTACTGTACGAAACCAACGGCCAGGGATCCGTTCAGGATTTCTATGTTCACCGTCAGTGACTATGTACTTAATAGTGACAGTGGTGTGTGATTTACCGGGCACAAGCGGCAGGAATTCTCCTTGTCCCTTCACTACGTCAGGATTTGGGATATGGTTTCCACGAATCTCAGGAGTTTCGTAAACGCTTGACCGGATAGAGGCATACGCCGTCGTGATATCGCGTGAGGCATCCCAAGTCTGATACGTGATGACATAAGCGGCACACACCGCGTCAGGATCATGGCGATCTACGGTGGTCGGATCAGGCAGCAGATCACTAAGCCACTTCACAGAAGCCGGGTGCAGGCAGGTTCCATCGGGAGCTAAGGTCCCATCTTCACATGGAGGCATACTCGAAGCCGTGACAGCTGGGGTAGGCGTTGGAGTAGCTGTAGGGGTTGTGGCGGTAGGGGTTTTGGTTGCCTTAGCTAGGGGTGAGCTCTGTGCACTGGAGGAGGCAGTGACAGAAGCAGGGGCACTCATGTTAGAAGCCGCCGAGACGGTATTGGTGTTGTTAGTTAGGCGATTCCAGAAGAAGACGCCTGTAACAGCCAAGACAATTGCTAGAGCCGCTGCAACCGCCGCTTTGCTGCTATTTGTAGTTTGCTTGAGAATGTTCATATAAGCATCCTTAGGTACGCACTATCTTCTTACCCTGTCACTCAGGGAAGCTAAATAATCACCAATCCCACATCCACTGCGTGACCAGCATTGTCACACCAACACTTAGATGTAAGCAGCCCCAAGACTCTTCAGAATCACTACCCGAAGGCAGTGCCCCCTCACAAACATCAATAGCCTCAGCAACTTGATCAGCGCATAAATAGGAGTAGGCCAGACTACTACGGGACGACAATGTGGCAGGGTGCTCGGCGCCTTTCACATCGTCAAACTCGCCGGTGATGCCCCTTGAGGTACGCCGTCGCGTCCAGCAAGACACGACCGGTCACCGTGGACGCACAGGCGATCCCCTCTACCAAATCCGGCTTCTCCAGCGCGCCTCGCACGCGCGGTTACTTGATCGTCGCCCCGGGGCCCAGCGGGGGCAGGGGGCCGTCGATTTCGACGGGGATGCGCTCGAGTGCGCCGCCGGGGTGCTTGGCGTAGCGTCCGAGCCAGCGCCACGCGTCCGGGCTGGCACCGATGACCCTGGTCTGGTCGGGGGTGAGGAGGGCGTACTCGCCTTTGGGTAGGACAGCGATGAAGAAGCGCACTTGCTCGCCGGTGGTGGCGTCCCAGATGCGGGCTGTGCCGTCCTCGGATCTTGTGAGGATGTGGTGGCCGTCAGGCGACCACGCCACCGCCGTCACCGGATCGGTGTGTGTGAGTGTGAGTGTGTTGTCTCCTGTGGTGGCGTCCCAGATGCGGGCTGTGCGGTCCCTGGATCCTGTGAGGATGTGGTGGCCGTCGGGCGACCACGCCACCGCCGTCACGTAGCCAGAGTGGCCGCCGAGGATCTGTGCTTCGGAGAGCACACGAAGCGGGGTGTCTTCCGTTAGGGGCGCGGTGAGGATATCGGGGAGTTCCCGCCGGTAGCCCTTCGTGTGCAGGAGCTGGGTGCGGTAGCGCGTGGCTTTGTCAAGGAGGACGCCTTCCATGTCACAGTGGCGGAAGATTGTTCCAGCCAGGTCGGCGTCCTCGAGGTTGGCGTCGCTCAGGGTGCAGTGCTCGAGAAGCGTGCGCCGCATGGACGCTGCGGTTGCGTCGATGCGGTCAAGGCGGGCGTGGCGGATGCGGGCGTCGTCCAAGCGGGCACCCCGGAGCGAGATCCCAGCCAGGTTGAGTGGTGTCTTCTCGGATCCTATTGTCCAGCCGCGCAGGTCCGCGCCTGAGAGGTTCAGGGCGTCCGTGCGCGGGTGGGGCGCTCCCTTGTCGAGCGCGCGCAGCGTGTAGGCGAAGACGTTCGCTCGGGCAGTTGCGCTTGCATGTGTGCCGACGTGCTCGAGGCGGGCGAGTGCCTGGCGTTGCGCGGACGCGGAGAAGCGGTCGATGAGCTCCGTGAAGAACGCGAAAGTCTCGTCGCTGGGGCGGGTGATGTCCCAGGCCGCCAGAGCTTCATCCTCTGAATCGGCCTCAAGGGAGTCGGCGAGGCGCTTGGCCAGGAAGTACTCCAGGAGCGAGGAGTGGGCGAAGGAGAAGTCATCGCCGCGGCGGGTTAGGAAGGTCGCGGTGCGGAAGTCCTGCTTCCACTGGTCGGGCATGCGTCCCTGGTAGTGCAGTTCCATGTCTGGGTGGGTGTGGAGGAATTGGAGCATCCATGTTTCCATCCAGCGCGCCGACCATGTCCTGGATCCTGAGCGCCAGACCTGCCAGGCCAGGTGGGTCATGAGCTGGATTTTGTGATCGGGAATCAGGCTGTGCTTGCCGTCGTCGCGCCTGAGCCACTTGTTCACAAAGCGTTCGTACAGGTCGACCGAACGTACCTCGTGCCCTGCGCTTAGATCTTCGTCGATGGTGAGGAGAACCTGGCGGATCATATCGAGCAGGACCGGTTGCGAGGCGAGCTCGCGCAGGTTATGCACCGAGCAGATTGTCTCCATGAGCTGGTTGATGTCGGCCTCAGGGATGTTGCGGCGTAGGTATTCACGGATCTGGTCCTCGTTGAAGGGCAGGAGCGTGAGGACCAGGTAGTCTTTGCCTCGCTTGTTCTCGCGCCCCTGGCCGTCGAAAAAGGAGAATTCCTCCTCGACGGTCCTAAAGTACTGCGTCCTGCAGGATAGCAGCATACGCGTGCGAGGATTCTCCTCTTGTGAGCCCCGGTCGTCAAGGTCGAGAACTTCCAGAAGAGATCGTGTCAGGCGTTGTCCGTCACCGGGGGTAAGGTGGACGAGGATCTCGTCGAGACCGTCGAAGATGACCAGGGTGTGCTCATCCTGAATCGTCGCCAGGACATCGTCGGCCGTGACGTCGTCCCGTGAGGCGTTCGAGAGGAGCTGGGTCAGTATCGTGCGCAGCCCGAAGTCCTTGAGAGTGGTGGGGGAGAGGTCTCGCAGGTCGAAGTAGATGGGCAGGGGTGCCTGCTCGCCGGCCTTCCTGAGTTCTAGGAGTCTGCGGGTCAGCAAAACCGTTGAGGTCGTCTTTCCTGTTCCCAGGTTTCCCAGGAGCGCACACAGGCTCGAGTGCTCGCCTTCCAATCCTCGAGCCCATGAGGCGAGGCGCTCGACGGCATCGGAGGTGTACGCGTCCCTGTTGACGTTCGAGGGCGCATCGCCTCTTCGCGGTTCCTCAAACACCCCGACAACGGCGTGCGCGTCCACTAACTGGATCGCGGGGTCGAACGTCAAACGCTTCGATAGCGCCTCGGCCACCTCTTCGGAAATAACCGGTTCTTTCGCAGAGATAGGGGACTTACTATTTTTAACTTCCTTTAAAAGTTCATAGATCTGATTAATTGACGCAACTAAATTTTTCAGTGCAGCCTTATCAAATTCAGAAGACCGGGGCGCAACCTTGACATACTGTTTTTCCACCACATCGACAAGTTCATTGAAATATGGCTCAGCCTCTTGTTCAATATCTAGCTTGCGCTCACAAGCAAGATTTCGAAGTAAATCAGAAAAATTATCAGGATCATTCACAGCAAGCACTAATAGTTCATCATTGTCAGCAATTTGATCGAGGAGGGATTTTACCTCACTAACAGCCACTTCTAGAAGTTCTTTATTAACTGTCGGACGCCCATACATGCTACGTATTTTGCTAGTCAGAACTTTATTAATTTGCTCAGCAACGTCATTATTGACGTCACTGCCGCTATTTCGCACTAGCTTGTATGCTTTCTCTGCAGTTTCACCAGCATCTGCTAGCAGCTCGACTCCACTTGCTTTCAGCACAAGCTTGCCAAGAGCCCAACTAAGCTCTGCTACCTTCGAGGACACCTGATCAGCCATATCTGTATGTTACAACCGCAAACATGTCTGGAGCGGGTGTTCTGACCAGCGTTTTTGCTCGAAATTGAGACCAAAGAAAAGTAAGCGCAGCATTCCGGGGAAAACCATATGATAAGTTGTTAATAACTTATACGCACCGGTAAGACAACGGTTGCCCGGGGCGATGAAAATCGCCTCGGGCAACGCTTGTTTGGTTCAGTTTCAGCGCAGCTGCGTGCGGCCAGCCGGGTTATGGCTGCGGGCCAGGTTAAGTATTTTTATTCCGACGACGCCGTAGACTGATTCATCTCACGTCTAGCTGCTTCAAGATTTTTCTCCACTTGCTTGGTTAGTGGATGTTCTAGCCCTAACACCCGCTGACAGTCTGGCAGCAGTTCCTCGCATTCATCAATCGCCTCAGCAACTTGATCAGCGTATAAATATGAGTAGGCCAGACCACTACGGGATAACAATGTGTCAGGGTGCTCCCTACGCCTGTGCGCAGCTTATAGCGACGACGCCGTTCCCCTAGCAGGTTGACAATGCCCTCCCGTAGCAGGCTCGACTGCACCCCTGACTGGCTCGACGCCGTCGCCAACTCCCACCCCTAGAACCTGGCCCGCCGCTCAGACTGTGCCCCCCACATTTTCACCAAAATCTGAAAAATTCCCGCAAAAGCAGCTACCATATTTTTAACCTAGATCACAAAGACGTTAGTGCTGCGAGCTGACGCAGGCAGACCTACCCAGCACCGCAGCTACTGGTTACGAGTTTTGGTATGACACAAATTGCTGCTCTTAGTGGTGTAGATAAGGCTTTCGGCGATCGCCTGGTTTTATCGATTGATTCATTGACGCTTGAAACCGGTCAGGTTGTAGCCTTGATTGGCCCAAATGGTGCCGGCAAGACAACACTGCTACGCATCATTAGTGGGCTATGGGTACCAACCCGAGCTAAGCGTTTAGAGGTTCTTGGCGCTGACCTACTCAAGCCTTTACCCAGAAAAAAGTCCAAGCAGTGGAGTCAACAGCTGGGTTTTGCCAGTAATTCAAGCCAGCTGTTTGGCCTGTTAACAGTGCAAGAGAACCTGGAGTATGTCTGCCGCCTGTACGGCATCCACAAGGCACAGCGCGCTAAGCGGATCAACCGTTCTATGGAGCTTTGTAATGTGGCTGATCGCAGCGGGGATCAGGTGTGGACTTTGTCGACGGGCCTTAAGCAGCGCGTCAACATTGCCCGAGCCATGGTCACCAACCCGAAGCTCATTTTCCTTGATGAACCCACTTCTGGTTTAGACCCGCTGGCAGCAAATGACGTGTACGGAGTAATACGACGCCTGCAAAACAGTGGAGTAACCGTGCTGCTGAGCACCCACATCATGACTGAGGTTAATGATCTATGCGATCGAGTCCTGTTTCTATCTAAGGGCCGCATAATGGCTGACGCCTCGCCTGAGCAGTTACGTATGCGCGCTGGAGAGGTGGTTTACCAGCTACAAGTACCAACTAGTCAGAAGCAGAGCGTTATTAGTCGTTTAAATGATGAGCTTGGGGCGCGCACCATTATTCGCCAGGACGACGGAGTGGAAGTTGACGTGCTTGCTTTTGGTTTATCCAACTCGAATCTGCTTGACCAGATGGGGCTAACTTACACTCGCCGGGACGCTCAGCTTGCTGATACTTTCTGGCTTTTGGGCGGTGCTGAGTGAGAAGTTTATTTGCGCATATGCGCTACAGCCTGACCATGAATGCTCGCCAACCGGGAATTTGGTTGCGGGTTTTAGTGGTGGTGCCGCTCATGGAAGTGCTTCCGTTATTGTTTCTTGGACGCGCTTATCTTGAGTCTGACACGCAAAACTTTTTCTTGTACACCAATATGGTTTGGGCGTTTTTTACTGCCGTCGTAATCCAATGCTTGGTGTCTATCCAGGGTTTGGCTGGCGGGGGCCGCTTGGATACTTTCTTACATTCAGAGGGCTCAGTTATCCCTTGGCTGTCTGGCTACACTGGTGGAGTTTGCTGTTTTTACCTGTTTTCGTCACTAGTTTCTGTGTTTGCTTTGGCTTTCGCTTTAGGGTTCCCGGTGGTTGTGTGGCAGATGCTGGGCTATGCGCTGCTCGCTGTTCCCACCTCACTAGGCTGCGTGTATTTGGTGTATGGATTTGAGGTTCGTTTTAACCGAACTTTTCACTTCATAAATCTTCTTCTTGATGCACTAGTAATATTTTCTTGTGTGTTGTGGCCGCTGAATACTTTTGCGGGTATTACTCGGATTGCAGCTCAAATGTCACCGCTGACGCATTTAAACGAGTTTATTCGCACTTCTAACCCGAGCCATGCTTTGCTAGGAATTTTGGTTAGCTTTATTTTCCTGCTGTTTGGTGTTGCGTGGGTGAAGCGCTCAACTAAAAAGTATCAGGTCGACGGCGCATTTGGAGGTTCGCTTTGATTAGTGCTACTGCTTACCGCTATTACCAAACCTTGCGACGCAACCCTACCGATACGTTTTCAATGTTGGCTCGCCCACTGCTTTCTACTGCACTTTTCTCAATCTTTGCAGCAACTTACCTAGCACCTAGCTACGGCGTTGCGTTCATGATTATCTCAGTGGCTGTTGTAAACGTTTTTACTAACGCTATACAGGGTGCAAGCTATGAGGCCCGCGAGGAAATCCAGGGGCTTCGCTTGGATGTAGTGCGTCTATCTCCCGGTGGTTTTCCTGCATTCGTGAACGCACACGCTCTTATTCAGACTTTCTTAGCAGCTATGCAAAGCCTGGTGATTATTGTTATCTCCATGCCCTTTGTTAGCTATAGGCCAATAGGTCAACCAATGTATCTGCTTGCAAGTGTGGGGTTACTTTTAGGCACTAGTTTTCTGGCAGCTATGCTGGGCACTCAGGTAACAATTAGGCACAATAATTTTTTGGCTGTGTCTTTTACTAGCGTCTTGCTGATTACTTTTGCTGGCGCGTTTTACCCTATTGAGGCTTTCCCTAGTTGGGCTGCCACAATTGCTAGGTGTAATCCAGTCACTTACCTGGTTGACCTGATCCGAGTGAGCTTGTTTAACAGCAAGCCACTACTCGCCCCCAGCTGGGAAATCTGCGTATGCGTAGCGTTCCTAGCTGTTTTAAGCCTTGGAGCTGTTGCTTTTTCACGCCAGCCATTTGGCACCTCCGCCGAAAAGCAACGCTAAGCAGACCACCCACAAACCTGCACGGCGAGCTGCAGCAACTAGTGGCAGTACTTGCTTCGCCCTACACTCCGCCCTTCTACAGAATCAGCAGAGTTTAGTCCTCACCCGTTTCTGGTGATGGCGTATCCGGCGGGTTCATCTTGCGTTTAGCTGCTTCAAGATTTTTCTCCACTAGCTTGGTCAATGGGTGCTCTGAATCTAACGCCAGCCGACAGTCTGGCAATAACTTCACCAAAGCATCTACAGCTTCGTGAAGTCGATTCGCTTGGGCGTAAGCAGCCGCGAGGTTGTTACGAGATGTCAAAGTATCAGGATGATTAACACTCAGAACATCCTCACGAATAGCTAAAACCTCTTCAAAAATAGGTATAGCTTTGTCGACCTGGCCATAAGATTTATAAGCACATGCGAGGTTATTACGAGATGTCAGAGTATCAGGATGATTAACACTTAAAATCTTCTCGCGAGCTTCTAAAATCTCTTCAAAAATAGGTATAGCGATATCGAATTTCTTCATTAATGTGTATACATAAGCAAGATTATTTTTAGATATGAGCGTATGTGGATGTTCGACCCCCATAACACTCTCACGGCTATCGCGAACTTTTTTATGCAGAGAAGCAGCATCTTCAAATTTACCAGTCGCACTATAGGCGCTCGCAAGATTGTTGCAAATGATAAGCGTAGTAGGGTGATTTTTACCTAAGATCGCAGTACTAAAATCCAAAACTTCCTCATACTCAGATATGGCTTGTTCAAACTCGCCCTTCAAAGCATGCGCATAAGCAACATTGTTTCTAGATGAGATTGTATGAGGATCCTCTTCTCCTAGCGCTTCCCTGCGAGCATCGTGAACTTGCTTAAATATATTGATTGCTCTATTCAATTTCCCATTTAAAGCGTAGGCAACAGCGAGGTTATTGCGAGAGGTAAGCGTGTGCTTATTCTTTTCGCCAAGAGCATCCTTGATATCTTCAATTTCTTCACGATATAGCTTGATAGCATCACTAAGACGTCCGGCCAGTACATAAGCTCCAGCTAGGTTTCCACAAGTGAGTAGCATGTCGAGTCGACTATCACTAGACGTATTTTTTCTAGCCTCAAGAATCTCCTCAAACAGACTGATAGACTTATCCAACTTTCCAGATACTCTGTAGCTAAAAGCAAGTTCAGATCTAATAGCAAGTACATCATGATCTTCACAACCAAAACTTAAGGTTTGCTTTTTATCGATCTGTTCAAGCCGCTTAACAGCTTCTTTGACCTTACCTGCCACTCGATAGGCAACAGCAAGGTTAGCTTGAATAATAAAAGTATCACGACTCTTAGAGTCAGGAATCTTCTCAATCTGCTTCACAGCATCCTCAAGAATGAGGGCTTCAAACGGAATACCTATATTTGTAGCCCAGCGAAGAGCTAGGCGTAAATAATCCCGGACCGTTTCATCTCTAAACAAATCATGCGAATATTCTTGAGCAGCGGCAGCGATAGCACTAAGCTGCACAATAAGATCACGAACCTCACGACGTCTAGCATCAGTGGCATTAGACGGTAATTGCTCAAATTTTGTGCGGCCAAGTATTTCTACCGCAGCATCAAACGCTTCCTCACGCGTAGCAGTCTTTTCTTCACCCCACTTTTTACGCAACACATGAGCTTGCAACCGGTGCAGCATAGTCAAGCTCTTACCATCATCAGCAGACTGCTGTACCACGCTCCTCTCCACAAGCCTAGTCAAAGCGCGACGATTATCATCTGGCAAGGGAGCGATCCAGCGCGTGGGCACACCAGATTGAGCAAGCAATGCAAGCCCACCAAGCTGACGACGCCCCACTTCACACAATCTATCCCCAAGTTTATTTAGCGCCACATTCACAGCCATAGACAATGCATCAAATGCACCATCAGTATAGGAATCGCCATCAATAGGTCTAATGATTTCATTATCACCGTGACCATCACGGCTACTATAGTTATCGAGACATGTCAAATATTCATTAAGTGTAAAACCTTCTGCACAAGCAGTAGCTCCAGCCTGAGCAATAGCCAATGGTAAATCCCCAAGCCTTTGCGCTACAGCATCAGCAGCTCCATAATCCTCAGAATTTGTAATTTTGAAAAGACACTTAATTGAGTCCTCGCGAGAAAATACACCAATCTTGATTGACTCCCAGGATTGATTCTTCCAACCGCAATCATTTGTGGTAGTAACCACCACCCGCAGGCCGTCACCGCGCGGAACTAACTTAGTTAGATGGTTAATATCTTCAACATTGTCAAAAACAATAAGCCTGTCACTAAGCTCGCCCGACTCTAAACAACTAAAGCATTGTTCAATTATCCATTCCTCGTTTCTGTCTTGCGTCTCGATTCCTAACTTCCTAGCAAGCTCAATCAATCCACTTCGAACCTGTTCCTTAGAAGTCGCATTAATCCAAGCAACAAGGTCCCATTTCTCCTTTCTACACCACCACGCCAGTTCAGAGGCCAGTTGCGATTTACCACAACCCCGCATCCCAACCAAAACTACTCGCAGCCGAGGGTCTTCATTTATTAGGTTACGCAGTCGTACCTGTTCTTCACGCTCAATATAATAAGACCCAACAACATATGGGCGCCTTCCAAAAATAACCGGCTTCTGTGCTGAGGAATTGCTAGCCATCTCCGCAGCCACCCTTTTAGGAAGAGCATCCATATCTTCCTTAAAATCATCTAGTTTAGCGTTACTATTTTTAACTTCCTTATTAGTATCTTCTAAGAGTTCATAGACCTGATCACGTCTAGTTGACGCCTGTTCATTTGATGCAAGTAAATATTTTAGTGCAGCTTTATCAAATTCAGACGACCAAGGTGCAACCTTGACATACTGTTCTTTCACTACATCAACAAGTTCACGGAAATATGGTTCAGCCTCTTGTTCAATTTCAAGCTGGCGCATATAAGCAAGCTTTCGAAGTAAATCGGAAAAGCTATCAGGATTCTCCACGGCCAGCAGCAGTAATTTATCATCACCAGCAATTTGATCAAGGAGTGATTTTATCTGAGTGATAGCCACTCCTAGAAGTTCTTCATTAATTGTCAAACGCCCACGTATGTTACATATTTTGCTACTTAAAGCTTTATTAATTTGCCGGGCAACATCATTATTGACGTCACTACCGCTATTTTCGATTAGTGATCGCACTAGCTTGTATGCTTTCCCTGCAGTTTCACCAGCATCTGCTAGTAGACCAGATCCACTTGCTTTCAGCAGAAACTTGCCAATAGCCCAACTAAGCTCTGCTACCTTCGAGGACACCTGATCAGCCATATCTGCATGTTACAAGCACAAACATGTCTGGAGCGGGTGCTCTCAACAGCGTTTTTGCTCGGAATTGAGGCCAAAGAAGACTAAGCGCAGCATTCCGGGGAAAACCGCATGACAAGTTTTTAATAACTTATACGCGCCTGTAAGACAACAGTTGCCCGGGGCGACGAAAATCGCCCCGGGCAACGCTTGTTTAGTTCAGTTTCAGCGCAGCTGCATGCGGCCAGCCGGGTTACGGCTGCGTGCCAGCCAGCACACAGCCGCACAGCTGGCAGGTTTAAGCCGGTTTGGACCGCACAGCGGGCTGGGTGGGTGGCTAGGCGGTTAGCTCGGCTGCGACTAGCTCAGCAAGCTGCACGGCGTTTAGGGCAGGTTGTCGCCCACCACGAAGAAAGCCAGGCCCTTACCCGGCGCGGCGGCCTGGTCAGCACGCAAACGCCCCACAAAAGTGCCGTCACGGCCCGCGCCGTCCAACGGCGTGGGCACCTCCGCCGAAAAGAAACGCTAAGTAACCCACCCACAACCTGCACGGCAAGCTGCAGCAACTAGCGACAACAGTTGCTTCGCTCCACACTCTGTCCTTCCACAGAGTCAGCAGAGTTTAGTCCTCACCAGTTTCTGGTGACGGCGTATCCGGCGGGTTCATCTTTCGCTTAGCTGCTTCAAGATTTTTCTGCACTAGTTTGGTCAACGGGTGCTCTGGTCCCAACACCCGCTCAAACAACTCAATCGCATCATCAAAACGCCCAACAGAGTAATAAGCACCAGCCAAGTTATTACGAGTGGTTAACGTGTCAGGGTGGTCAGGGCCCAAAACCCGCTCACGCTCAAACAACACCCGCTCAAACAACTCAATCGCCTCACCAAAACGCCCGGCGGAGTCATAAGCAAAAGCTAAATTATTGCGGGTGGTTAACGTGTCAGGGTGGTCAGAACCCAAAACCCGCTCCTGGTCAGCCAACACCCGCTCATACAACTCAATCGCCTCACCAAAACGACCAACAGAGCGATAAGCACCAGCCAAGTTATTGCGGGTGGTTAACGTGTCAGGGTGGTCAGAACCCAAAACCCGCTCCTGGTCAGCCAACACCCGCTCATGCAACTCAATCGCCTCACCAAAACGACCAACA
>QWCL01000497.1_pt1 | contig 21044 bp, 11 predicted proteins | sample 1972551 | NCBI WGS metagenome assembly QWCL01 (sample SAMN09866709, study PRJNA288562) | Human oral metagenome isolate term2_saliva, whole genome shotgun sequencing... | isolation source: mouth | host: Homo sapiens | place: USA: California
GGCGGCCGCCGAGTCGAGCAGGTCGTCCGTCGTGTCGCCCATGGCCGATACGACCACGACGACGCGGTGTCCCGCGTTGTGCGTGTCCACGATGCGCTGAGCGACGCGCTTTATGGCTTCGGTGTCGGCGACGGAAGAACCGCCGTACTTTTGCACGATCAGTGCCACTGGACCCTCATTTCTGTCGGTATATGCAGGTCTGCACATATTCGGGTGGCGCACGCCACCGTGTCAATCCTACGGCGCTCGCGCGTTCCCGCTGGGAACTTCCGGTATATGAACGGGTAAACGGGGGTGACATTGAACGCGCGACTGCGAGCAGGCACACACAATGGACGAGGTCGGGGCCAGTCAGGCGGTTCGATTCCGTCTCGTGGGACCTCAGAAAGCGGCACGAGGCCGGGACATGCCGGGCGGTACACACCCACTCGTGCTCACTTCACGCCGCGGGCAGTGTCACGTCGATGACAGTTCCCTTCTCGCTGTCAACCAGCCGCACCGACCCGCCCATGGCGCGCGCCAAGGACTCGACAATCGACATGCCCAAACCCGACGAGCCGCGCCCGTCGCGCGTGCGCGAGGAGTCACCGCGCACGAAACGGTCGAACACGCGGTCGCGAATGTCAGCCGGGATGCCGGGCCCATCATCGGCCACACGGATCGTGATCATCGACGAGGCCTGGGCACCCGTCGCACTCCCCCCTCCCTTCGCGGGACCGCGGGGAGCAGCGGAGGCGGCCACGGCCTCGTTCCGGCTCCGAAGGACAGAGACGACGACGCGCGTGCCCGCGGGCGTGTGGACACGAGCGTTGGCCAGGAGGTTCGTGAGGATCTGACGCAGGGCAGACTCGTCGCCGAGGATCGGGGCATCCACAGCTTCCCCGAGCTCCCACGCATGGTCGGGGGCGACCACGTGCGCGTCGGACAGGGCGTCCAGTATCAACGGGATGACGTCGACGCGATCACACGTGAGAGCTCGGTTGCCGTCCAGTCGCGCGAGCGTCAGCATCTCCTCCACGAGGGCGGCCATGCGCGCCCCCTCCGAGGAGATACGCTCGAGCGCCTGAGTGCGGGAGGCCTCGTCGATGTCACGGCGCGCGAGCTGCGCGTATCCCTGAACCGATGCGAGCGGCGTACGCAGCTCATGCGAGGCGTCGGCGACGAACTGACGGAGCTTCGCCTCGCTGCGGGCGCGGCGTTCCATGCCATCCTCAACGGCGTCGATCATCGAGTTGAGGGCACCCGCGACGTCCGCGACCTCGACGGGGCCGGTGATCGCTTCCTCGCTGACCCGCGTCAAGTTCTCCGATTCATCGGCGAGGTCACGGCTCGCGATATCCGCAGCCGCCGCACGCACGACGCCGAGCGGGCGCAGCTCGCAGCGCACCCACGCGCGCCCTGCGAACCCAGCCGCAATCGCGACGACGAGGGACAGACCTATCTCAACCCCGACGAGCATCAGGACCACATCATCAATGCTGTCCATCGGGATGCCAACGAGCACGGTCTTCCCCTCGACCACGCGCGCGGTCACGCGGAACGTTCCCATTCCCTTCAGGCGCACGGTGTGCATACCCCCATCCGCGGGGACAGCAGCCAGAATCGCCAGAGCCGGCGTATTCAGGTAGGTCACTGAAAAGTTTGAGACAACTGCTCCAGCCGACTCCCCATCCTCGCTCACGTACTGGAGAGTGCCCTCGGCAATGCCGGAGCCGCCGAACCCGGGGCCCTTAGGCCCTCCGGGAACTAGCGGCCCGGCGGAACGAGGAGCACGGCCGCTCGGCTGCGGGGTCGTGCGGGCACCGTCATCGTCGGAATCATCGTCGGAATCGTCGTCGGCCTCATCGTCGGAATCATCGTCCGTGTCCACCTCCTCGTCCGGCGCATCCGCGACGTCCAGGCGCTCACCGGCGCGCTGCGAGAGACGATGCAGTTCGGAGTCCATATTGGCCAGCATCCAGGAGCGCATGACCAGCGTGGACGCCACCACCATGACAATGAGCGCGAGCGCGACGCACGCGGCGAGCGCGCGCGACAGCCGCCCGGCCAAGGAAGGACGCCTCGTCACTGGGATTCCCGCAGGATGTAGCCGGCACCTCGAACCGTGCGAATGAGGGCCGGACGATCCGCGTCAATCTTCTTGCGCAGGTAGGAGATGTAGAGTTCGACGACGTTCACCTGACCGCCGAAGTCGTAGCTCCACACGGCATCCAGGATCTTCTGCTTCGATAGGACAATTCCGACGTTTTCCATCAGATACCGGAGCAATTCGAACTCAGTGTTCGTTAACGTGATCTCTTCCCCGCCGCGACGCACGTCATGGGAGTCCACATCCAGGGTCAAGTCCGCAACCTTCAGCACCGCTGACACCGTCTGCTGGGTGCGTCCCGCGCGGCGCAGCAGAGCCTCCACGCGGGCAGCCACCTCGTCCAAGTCGAAGGGCTTCGTCACGTAGTCGTCCGCGCCAGCGCGCAACCCCCGCACGCGATCAGCGACCGCGTCACGCGCAGTGAGGAAGAGGACCGGCAGCTCCGGATCATGAGCGCGCAGACGCTCCAGCGTCTCCAGGCCATCCATGCGCGGCATCTGCACGTCCAGAATCACGATGTCCGGGTGGAAGCTCGACGCCTTCGCCAGCGCATCCAACCCGTCCTTAGCCGTAGCTGTCTCCCAACCCTCGTGCCGCAGGGCCTGCGCGAGCAAGTCCGCCAGCATCGCTTCGTCGTCAACAACGAGCACACGGGGCACCCCGTCATTCGCCTGAGTCACCATCATGACCTCCTCGTCTTCTCGCAGCGCGGTACCTACGATTGTGTCACACGTGCGTCACCGAGAATAGAACACACGTCCTGGGAGGCGACAAACAGCGCAGATCGCGGGCACCGCTGCACTGCGCTCCGTCGCCCGAGACACCGCCCCCCTGCGCGCGGCGTGAGCGTGAGGCAGCCCCGGCCTCGTCGATAACGGATCAGAGACGGCGACGCCCCTCGAGCGCGCGGCCCAGCGTCACCGAGTCCGCGTACTCCAGGTCGCCGCCCATGGGCAGGCCCATCGCCAGGCGCGAGGTCTCAACGCCCATCGTGGAGAGCATGCGCGCGAGGTAGGCAGCCGTCGCCTCGCCCTCGACGTTCGGGTTGGTCGCCAGGATGACCTCGGTGACCGTCCCGTCGGCGAGGCGGCTCATGAGCGAGGCGATGTTCAGCTGGTCCGGCCCCACCCCGTGGATCGGGTCGATGACGCCTCCGAGGACGTGGTAGCGCCCGCGGAACACGCGCGCGCCCTCGATCGCCTGGATGTCCTTGGGCTCCTGGACGACACAGATCGTGCTGGGGTCGCGGCGCACGTCGCGGCAGATGGAGCACTGGTCCTCTTCCGTGAGATTGCCGCAGATGTCGCAGTGGCGCACGCGCCCACGCACGGCGTTGATCGCGTCAACGAGGCGCGCGACCTCATCGGGCTCCGCGTCCAGGACGTGCATGGCCATGCGCTGCGCGGACTTCGGGCCGATGCCGGGCAGTTGTCCGAACTGGTCGATGAGGTCGGCCAGGGCACCGTCGTACATGTCAGTATCCTCCCTCGGTCATCTTCTCTTCTATGACCCGTCCGCCGAGGATCTCCAGGACCGCTGCCAGGCCGATCGTCTGCGAGTGTTCAATGTTTTCGTCATCGATGCTGGCGCTGTCGTCGTCGGCCGCGTGAGTGCGGGTCGAGGCGACGGTGGCTTCGCGCTGGGCCTTCTCGCGCAGGGCGGCCTCGGCGGCGGCGCGACCGGTGAGGAGCTTACCGGGACCCGGTTGGGCGGGCACGTCGGCGTCGGCAACCTGAGAATCCGTGGCAGCCGGGCGCATCGGCTCGGGCGCGGCTGCCAGCCACGAGGGGGTCTGCGAGGCAGCGGCCTGCTCAGCGGGTTCCTGCGGGGCCTGCGGTGACCAGTCCTGCGACGCCCACCCCGACGCGTCGGCTCCCTGCGCCGCCCATTCCTGCGGGGATGCCTCCTGCTGGGCAGTGTCTTGCAGGGTCGGGGTAGCGCTGTTCGTCGGTTCCTCCGGCGGCGTCCACTGATCCGCGCCATCGTCGAAGGAGACGGGCGCGCCTCCGGGGATCGCAGCCGGGTCGCCCCACCCCGTCGGCGTGGTCGGCGCGTAGGCGTCGGACTCGATGGGTGCATCGTCAAAGACGGGGGACGAGGCCGGGGCCGCGCTGTCAGCCTGCGCGGGTGCGACCGACGCTTCGTCAGCGGGCTCCGGGTCGCCAGGGTAGGTGAAGACCGTGAAGGAGTGCTTGCGTGGCGCGACCGGTGCTGTCGTCGTGGCAGCACCCGGGTGTTCGTCGTGGGCAGGGGCCTGTGCGATAGCTCGGGCGGCCCTTTCGGGCAGCACCAGGCGCGCGGGCGCAGCGGATTTCTCGGGCGTCGACGCGCTCTCGTACGAGTCGGGCCCACTCAACGTATCGGGCGTGTCCTGCCAGCGTTGTTCTTCTGCGCGCGGCGTCGCTTGGCGCAGAGGCATCACCGTCGCGGTCGCCGGCCAGGCTGACTCCTCCGGTGCGCGTTCCGGCGTGCGAGCAGGTTCCGGTGCTCGCGCGGGTTCGGGCCATCCGCCGTCGTTGTCGGGCGCGGGGTCCTCGTGGTATGCCGCCTGCGCGGCGGCCTCGTCAAAAGGGGGCGGCTCCGAGACCCATCCTCCGCGCTGGGGCTGACGCGGTTGACCGCCCGAACGCGATGCCTGCGCCGACGGACCCGTCGTTGCCGGGCCACCCGAGGCCTGCCCCACCTGCGCGGACACGGTGACGGTCAGGCCGGTGACCTCGCGGATGGCCTTCTCAACGTCAGCAGCGCGGGGGCCGCGCGAGAATGCGCTGACCATGGCCTCGACGGGAAAGAGCAGCACCACGGCGGATCCATCCACGGCTCCGAGCTGCGCGTTGCCGCCGACCATCGACCAGGTGACGCGGCTGATAGAGGACAGTCGTTCGACGACCTCGTTCCATCGTCCGCGCAGCATGTCGGCCTCGCGGCCTCCGGGGGTCGGGGAGGCCGAAGTGTCACGGTGCGCTCGTTCCTGGTCGTGAGCTTCCCGGCGCAGCGGTTCGTGGCTGCGCGCGTCGGGTCGCTGCTGGGCGGAGCGCTGCGCGGGGGCCTTGCGGCCTTCGGGGACCTCGAGACGGCCCTGCTGGCGCGTGGCCTGGCCGCCCGAATGCTGCGCCGGAGCACGTTCGCCCTGGCGTGCGCCACCCTGCTGATCGTAGCGCTCGCTGCGCCCCCACTCGTGCTGGTCGCTCGAGGCATGCTCGCCGCGCCCGCGAGCGAACCGCTCGTTCGTGGGACGCTCGTTCGCGGGGTGCTCAGCTCGATCACCTGCGGGGCGCTCGCCGCGCCCCCCTGAGGCTCGCTCCCCCGGCGCGTGCTGCGCGGGTTCCTGGGAGGCCTCGGGCGAACGCGGCGCAGGACTCGCGGAACCCCAATCGGGGCCGCTCCCCCACGCGGGCATGCCCTGGGGCGCGGGTCCGGACGAGGCAGGCGACGCGGGCGTCTGCGCGGCGGGGGCCGAGGCCTCGGCGCGCTCCTGCTTCTTCCGAGCCAGGGCCTCGCGTGCCTCGCGAGCGCCGAAACGACCCGAAGAGGCCTCGGGCGACGAAGCGGAGGACACCTGGCGCGGCGCTCCCCCACCGGTCATTCCGACCGTGCCCTGGACGGGACCCGGTGCGGGTGCGGCGGTGGGCGCGGGCACGAGGATACGCCCCACGAGGAGCTCGAGCTGTAGACGAGGTGAGGTCGCGCCCGTCATGGCGCGCAGGGCCTCGTCGGTCAGGTCCGCGGCACGGGAGAGGCCGTGCGGCCCCCAATTCTGTGCCTGTCGCTGCATACGCTCGAACTGGTCCTGCGGCGTGTCGGCCAAGACGTCGCGCGCGCCGTCGCCGGCCACCGCGATGATGAGCAGATCGCGCAGGCGCTGGAGGAGGTCCTCAACGAAGCGGCGCGGGTCGTGGCCGGACTCGACCATGCGCTCGACGACGCGGAAGGCCGCGGCACCGTCACCACCCGCAAGCGCGTCGACGGACTGGTCGAGCAGCGCGGAATCCGTGTACCCGAGCAGCGCCACCGCCGTCTGGTAGCTGACCTGGCCGTCGATCGCGCCGGCCATCAGCTGATCGAGTACCGAGAGGGTGTCTCGCACCGAGCCGCCGCCCGCACGCATGACGAGGGTCAGGACACCCTCTCCCACGCTGATGTGTTCCTCGGCGCACAGGGTCGTCAGATACGGGCCGAGGACGTCCGGCGGGACCAAGCGGAACGGGTAGTGATGGGTGCGCGAGCGGATCGTGCCGATGACGCGCTCGGGTTCCGTCGTCGCGAAAACAAACTTGACGTGCTCGGGCGGCTCCTCGACGAGCTTGAGCAACGCGTTGAAGCCCTGGTTCGTGACCATGTGGGCCTCGTCGATGATGAAGATCTTGTAGCGGTCGCGCACCGGCGCGAAGGTGGCGCGTTCACGCAGGTCACGCGCGTCGTCGACGCCGCCGTGCGAGGCCGCGTCAATCTCGACGACGTCGAGCGAACCGGGGCCGCCGGTGGCCAGCTCGCGGCAGGATTCGCACTGACCGCACGGGGTATCCGTGGGACCCTGCGCACAGTTCAGACAGCGCGCCAGGATGCGCGCGGACGTTGTCTTGCCGCATCCGCGCGGCCCGGAGAACAGGTACGCGTGTGTCACGCGATTCGCGCGCAGCGCCGCCTTGAGCGGCTCCGTCACGTGCTCCTGCCCGATCACCTGGTCGAAGGTGTCGGGGCGATACCGGCGATACAGTGCTGTGGTCACCCTCCAAGCCTAGTTGGTCCCACCCCCATCTGCGTCCCGCGCCGCGCGTTCCACAGCGTCGAGCCGCTGGTTCCGTCAGCATGATCGACGGGTCCCATCGACGAGGACAGGGCTCGGTTGCGGGGTCGAGGCCGGCACTCTGCTTGGCGGGGTGACGGTCGGGAGCAAGGTGACGGTCGGGAGCGAAATGACAAGGGAGGGGGCGCGGGACCATGTGTTGGTCTCGCGCCCCCTCCCCTGTTCAGGCGTGCACCCCGTGTGGGGTGTGCGCCCGCCTACGGGTTAGGCCTCCTCGCGTTCGCGGCGGCGCTTGGTACCGATGGCCAGCGCGCCGGCGAGGGCGGTGAGGGCTGCCATGCCACCGAGAACGGTGGCGTCGGTGCCGGTGCGGGCCAGGATCTTCGCAACCGTGGTAGCCGGGGTCGGGGCTGGAATCACGGTGAGCGGGAAGTCCACGCTCAGGTTCTCCTCACCTTCACCCACCGTCACCGTCATCGAGGTCGTGGCCGCGTTAAACCCGGCAGGAACCTCAATATCAACCGTGTACGTCCCCGGAATCAGGCCCGTGAAACGGTAGTTACCATTGGCATCGGTGGTGGTACGAGCCACCTCCACACCACTGGCATCGGTGAGGATCACGGTCACACCAGGCACGCCCGGCTCACCGTTATCCACACCGTTACCGTCCTCGTCATTCCACACACGATCACCAATCGTGGCGGGAGCAACCAGACCGAAGTCCACGCCCTGCACCGAGGCATCCGTAATCGTCACCGCAGCCTGGGTCTCACCCCGGCCCGTGTAAGCCTGGGTCGGAATCAAACCAGCCAGATCACCGGCGTTGGGGTCCACGATCACCACGCGGTACGTGCCCGGAGCCAGACCCACAAACTGGTAGGCGCCGTTCTCGTCCGTGGTCGCGGTCATGGGCTTGCCGTCGGCATCGAGCACCGGGGTGCCATCTTCGCCCACGAGCGCAACGGTGACATCCTTGAAGCGCTGTTCGGTCTCACTCTTCGAGTAGGACCCATCCGAGTCACGGTAGACACTGCCACCCAGGTTGAACCCGCCCTTGAACGAGGCCGAGGCCTCGTTATTCGTCGGGTCATCGCCCACCTGATCCTGATGCGTAATCTTGGCGACGTTGGTGATCAGCGTGCCAGCGCCCTCACCAGTGATCGCAACCGTGACCGTCAGGGTCTTGACATCACCCGTGGCCAGGGTCAGGCCAGACAGATCCCACACACCCGAATCGGGATCGTAGGAGCCATCGCCCTGAGCCTTCACGAACGCAACGCCAGAGGGAAGCTGATCAGAGGCCTTGACGCCCGTCGCCGCGCCCGGACCATTATTGGTCAAGGTCAGCGTGTAGGTCACTTCCTTGCCCGGAGTGAACTCGAAGGACTCCTGAGCCTCCTCATCCGGATCAGTGATCACCTTGGTGATCGCGGTGTCAGCCGAGATACCAAAGCCCCAATCCTGAGACAGGCTCGAATTCGCCTCACCCGTCAACGTCACCGACGCGCTCAGGTTAAACGCCTGGGCCAGCTTGTCCTTATCAGCCTTCACATCCGCAGACACGACCTTCTTGGCCTCCACATCACCAGCAGGCGAGTGCGTCAGCACGTCAAGCAGCGGCTCAGCAGCCAGCAACGACTCGGGGTCAACCGACACCTTGTACTCGCCAGGCAGCAGGTTCTCGAACCGGTACTTACCATCCGCGTCCGTGGTGGTCTCGTACGTGCGGGTGATACCACCCGGCCCCGTCCACACCAGCGTCACCTTCACACCAGCCAGCGGCTTGTCAGCAGCATCGAGGGCATCCCCACCACTCTGGTTGACATCCACGAACAGCTGATCACCAATCACGCCGGTACCAACCAGACCGTAATCCACAGTCGCATCGTCCTGCCCCTGGGCAAGACTCACCGACGCACTCGACCCATTGGAATCAAGACCACGGTCATCTCCGGCATCCGAAATCGTTGCCTCGTACCCCGCAGGGTTCGTGAAAGTGACCGTGTAATCGCCGGGCAGCAGGTTCTCGAACACGTACTTACCGTTCGCATCCGTGGTGACAGATGCAACCGGGTTGCCCTCAGCGTCCGTCACTGCGGTGCCGTCGGCGCGCGTCAGCGTCACCGTCACGCCCGGCATCGCGGGCTCATCGGCGTCCTGGAGGCCGTCACGGTTGACGTCCATCCACACCTTGTCACCGACAGAGGCGGGCTTGACGAAACCGAAGTTCACGTCGATGACCGCTCCCGTCGCCTCGGCGATGGTCACGTCCGCAGTGGTCTTGTAGCGGCCCGTGTAGGCCTCGGTGGGCTTAGTGCCCTCAAGCGGACCGGACGTCGGGTCGACGACGCTGACGGTGTACTCGCCCAGTGCCAGACCGGGGAAGGAGTACTTGCCATCGGCATCGGTCACCGCCGTGACCGGGTTGCCGTCCTTATCGAGGACGGGGGTGCCGTCCTTCTTGAGGAGGGCAACGGTCACGCCCGCGTACGGGGCCTCGGAGTCGCTGGAGCTAAACGACGCATCCGCATCGTTGTAGAGCTTACCCGCAATCGTGTAGCCGGCGGTCAGGTCCGCGGACGAGGTGTTGTCCGTCGTCTTGTCGCCGATCTGGTCCTGCTTCTCAATCGTGGCCGTGTTGGTCACAACCGAGCCGGCGGCGGACGCATCGATGGTGACGGTGATGCGCAGGGTGCGCGTCGCGCCCTTCTCGATCACCTCAGAACTCAGGTCCCACTTGCCAGAGACGGCATCGTAGGTGCCATCGCCCTGCGCGGACACGAAGGTCACGCCAGAGGGAAGCTTATCCTGCGCGATGACACCAGTGGCCGGACTCGGGCCCTCGTTCGTGAGCGTCAGCGTATACACCACGGTCGTACCAGGCGTGAAACCACCCACCGGAACCTCAGTCGGCTCCGCGATCGCCTTGACGATCGCCGTGTTCGCGACGCCGGTGAACGCCCAGTCCTGGTCGTTGTTCGTCATCGCGCCGGGGCTCAGCGTCACCTTGGAGGTGAGGGAGAGCTCCTGACCCTCCGAGGCCGTCAGGTTGCCCGAGGGGGCGTGAGTCTGAGCGGTGCACTCGGGGCAGGCGGTGGCAAGGGAGGCCTTGTCAACGGTGACGACGTAATCGCCGGGTGCCAGGTCCTTGAACGAGTAGTGTCCGTCGGCGTCCGTGACGGTCGTCAACGTCTTCTGCACGCCCCCAGGAGTCGTATACGTCAGCGTGACAGTCACGCCAACCAGCGGCTTATCCGCACCCGAAGGCGCGGAACCGCCGTTGTTATCAACATCCCAGAACAGGGTGTCACCGATCGTGCCGTCGGCGACGAGGCCGAAGTCGACGGTCTCATCGTTCTGACCCTCGGTGAGCGTCACGTCACTCTCGGTGCCGTTGGAGTCCTTCTCACCATCCGCAGCTGCGTAGGACGTGGTCGCGGAGTAGCCGGCAGGAACCGTGAAGACAACCTTGTAGTTCTCCTCGCCCGCGTTTGCGACGATCCGATCGACGTTCGGCATGAGGTTCGTGAACTCATATTTGCCGTTGGCATCCGTGGGCACAGGCTCGACCGGGTTGCCGTCCAGGTCGATAACCGGGTTGCCAGCACCGTCCGTCAGGGTGACGGTAACGCCGGGGACACCGGCCTCGTCCGCGTCCTGGATGCCATTCTTGTTCGCGTCGAACCACACGAAGTTACCCACCGAGGCGGGCTTGACGAACGCGAAGTCGACCTTCGTGGCGTTGGGAGCAACAGCGGTCAACTCGATCGGGTTCGGCGTCGCGAGCTTGCCCTTGCCAGCCTCGCTGCGCTTAGTCGACGAGCCGTAGCCGTAGGTCTGCTTGTAGTCGGACAGGTTCACGTCGGTGCCGTCGACCTTCGCCTCGCCCGGAACGACCTCGACCTTGTACGAGCCCATCGGCAGACGGGTGAAGGTGTAGGTGCCGTTCGCATCGGTCGTGGCGGTGATGTCCGCGCCGGACGCGTCCTTCACCGGGTTGCCGTCGGCGTCGAGCAGACGAACCGTCACACCTTCGAACGGGCTGTCGAGGGTGGGCGAATCGTTGAACCAGGTCGCATCCTTATCGTTGTAGATGGTGCCCGAGATGGTGCCACCCACGGTGAAAGACGCGCTGGCCGTGTTGTTGTCCTTGTTGGAGTCAATCTGATCGAAATCACCCAGGGACGCCGTGTTCGTAATGGTCTTGCCCTCGGTGCCGTTCTGAACCTGCACCAGCACGTACAGCGTCTCGGTGCCACCCACGTAGAGGTTGGTGTTGAGAACGCCGGACTCCATGGCTCGCCAGTCCGTGTCGAGGACCTCGAAGCCGGAATCTGCCTTCACGGTGCCGGTGCACGGGTTCGTCGCACCGTCCTGGCAGATGCGCGTCTCGGAGGAGATGAATTCGACGCCTGCGGGAAGCACTTCCTTGACGGTCATGCCCGAGGCCACGGCCGGACCCTTGTTGTTCAGAGTGATGCGGTAGAGCATGTAGTCGCCCGGCATAATCGGTTCCGTCGAGTCGAGCGTCTCAGGAATGCCGTTGGCGTCGCGAACCGGCTGGTCGCCATTCATCTTGACACGGGACACGGTCTTAGCGACCTCGACGTCGGTGGAGACGTTGATGCCGACCTTGGGGGCCTCATTGGGCTGCAGGTAGGACACCCTGCCGTTCTCCATTGTGCCACCCGCCATGGCCACGGAGTTCCACGCAACGAGGTTGGCGTTGACAGGAGAGGTCATGGTTGCGACGAACTGGATCTTCTCACCAACTTCCACATTGCGATTCATGACGATGCGGAAGCCCGTGATGGTGGACAGGTCCGCAGGAGCGGCGCCCCAGGCATTGGGGGTACAACCGGCGGGCCCATCGTTCATTGCACCGCCAACGCTCATCACTTCACCGCGGCAAGGATTATCGACGGTCGTATACTCGACCGTGATGTCCGAGGCAGGCACGGCGCTCACCACAGGATCGTGACCCGCCTTCTCCTTGATCGACTGGAAGGACCAGCTGGTCGAGTTCAGGTGGGGCCGCCACGAGGAGCCACGGGTCTGGGACGCGGCGGGTCCCACACCGACGTCACCCAGGTGCGGCAGAATGTCGTATGCCACGACATTCGTCAGCGCGGCGTTACCGGTGTTAGCGATCGTGAAGCGATAGGCGCCGTCCGCACCCGGGTCGATCTCGGCAATCTGGCCGGCCGGGACGAAGTCTGCGTCCTTGTTACCCTTGACTTCCTTCGCGATGTTCATTGCAGGGGTGGTTGCAACGTTGAATGTCGCATTGGACGAGCACAGGTAGTCCTCAGTGGAGCCATTGCCGTTGACATCGAAGGCGTCTTTCTCTCGACCGCTCATGCAGTAGTTCGCATTGCGAAGGCTCTTGTCTACGGCTGTGTCCTGAGCACCGTTACCAGGCATGTACGTCATTGCCTGGTTCACGGTTTGTCCAGCAGGTGCGGTGCTCTTCACAGTCGTGTTGAAACTCGTGTAAAGCGCTCCCTCGACCGGGTCGGGAACAATCATGCGGAGCAGGGTGCGTCCGGTACCGTTGTAGTTCTTCGTGATCTCGATCTGGACCTTGCTGAGGTCGTACTTGCTTCCATCAGGGTTGGTCAGAGGCGAAACGCCACTGAGGTTAACCTGAGATGCATCGTCGATGTCGAAACCTTCAGGAAGAAGATCCGCGATGGTAAACGGTGTGGGCGTACCGCCTTGCGCAGCCGTGCGAACAGAACCGTTGACACCGAAAGATGCCGTCTTTCCAACGACCACGGGGTTAGTCCTGACAACCTTCACCACTCCAACGCTGGGGAATTCGTCGCGCACGCGCATCCAGGAGCACAGATCGTCACTGGAAGCAAGGACTGCACCGGTTTCCTTATCCGTCAGAGTGCCGGTCGCACAGTTCTGGAAGCGGACGTAGTCCGGAGAAGCAACATAGTTGAAGTACTTCTCGGGCGGAGCGACCGGGTTGTAGTGGCTGGTGAAGTCCGAGGGCTCTTCCTTGGGAAGGGTCGAGGAGATCGTGCCTTGGAACCAAAGAGATGCGCTGGTCTGAGGAGCAACATCGCTATCGATGGTGAAACGGGTGATCCATTCACCATCGGGAAGGGTGATGTCCGTCGTCTCGGTGTAGTTGGCGACAACGTGGTTACCCTTGTTGGTCCAGTATTCGAAAGTCCAGCCGCCCTTATCTTCGTAGCCAGACTTGCCGAAGATGTTGAAGCGGTAAGGGCTCACCATGGTGGGCTGGTCGCAGGAGTCACCGGCAGCCTTTGCGTCCTGAGTGGACCATGTGCACGGCAGGGTGTCATCGAAGTGAACGTGTGTCGTCGTATTGCCGGTGTTGATAGCACCAAGTCGCCATTGAGTGAGGCCCTTGCGCACCTGGTACTGGTAGTCGTTACCGACTTTGGAGACACGACCAGCAGGCTTACGCACTGCGAAACCATGTGTGATTTCAGAGCTCTTGGTGAGGATGGTCGTCGGGTCGTTCTGGACTGCAGCTGTGATGGTGGCCTTGTTCGAGACGGTGTCGGCCGTCGTTACCGAACCTTCGGGGTACTTGACGGTAACGAGGGACTCGATGGGATTTTGCCACGCCCACTTGTCATAGGACCAGGTAACAGTGTGGGTCCCTGCATCGTAAACGCCGCCATTGGTGGCGGAAACGAATTCCGCCTGCGCGGGAAGCGGATCGACGACCTTAATATCCTGGACCTGCACGAAGTTGGTGCCGTTGACACCATTCTTTTGTGAGGATCCATTCCAGCGGATACCAACCTTATTGGGGTTGGTTTGGTCGATCTGCTGGTATCCGTAACGCAGCTTATAGGTCGTTTCGCCGCCGACAGCAGGGTAGCTGTTCGGGTTTGTCGGACCGCTCTTCTCAATGGCGATATCGGTGTCCGCGGTCCACTTGGTGGTCTGCGAGTCCTCGAGAGAGTCGGCATTGAGAGCCGTGAAGTTCACCTGTTGGGTCGTCGTCGAGTTGTTCGGCGCATCGTTGCCGTCGTAGGTCCAGGTGATCTGGATGCGATCGGAAGTGCCGGCAGGAATCGACCGCTGCAGGGGGAAGAGAAGCCGCTTCATCCTCGGGTTTCCGGCAACGGTAGTTTGCTCGGTGCGTAGGACCGTCGAGCCTGTCACTGCGACGGCGGTGTAGAGCTTGTCCGTCAGAGCCGTACCCGCAGGGGTAACGGGTGCAGGGAGCAACACTTCGATGCTTGCGCCTTCACAGGGGGTTGTCACCGAGGAGCACGCGTAGTTGATCGTCGTGATCTGCTTGTCACGAATCGCAAGGGCGGAACTGTCGTTCGTGACCGTCATTGCCAGGGTTGCCGGCTTCGCAGAAGTTGAGCGTGCGCGGCGCGTGCGGGGCTGGTCTTCGGGTGCGACCTCCGCGGCGGGAGCCTCGGAACCGGCGTCGGCATCGGCGGCGTCAGCACCGGCTGTATCGGTATCGGCGGCGGGGGCTTCGACGCCGGCCTCGGCGGCAGGCGCGGCGGCAGCCTCGGAATCGGACGAGGCCGTGGCACCGTCTTGCGAGGACACGACGTCGGTTGCTTGCGTGCTTTCCTCAGCGGCGCTGGCTCGCAGAGCGAGGGGCGTCAGCGACGTGACGAGAAGCGAGAGGGCTGCCAGGCCGGCAGCCCCTGCAACTCCCACACGGGAGCGGAAAGGGCGCAGTCGGGACATCGACTTCTCCTTCAACTAGCGAAATTTGACAGGACTTGGGTCCCAGCCTAACGACACTGTTGAGTGAACTCCAAGCCTGACAGTTATCGCCTGACACACAATAACATCGTTGTTATTTTCACAATTCCAAGGCATGACAGTTCCGTTATAACTTCTCTGAACTCTTGGTCAGCGAGAGAAACAACTGGCGCGTATGGCTATTTTCAAATGATCACGAAGGAAAAGCGGCTCTTCGCATTTTGGGGTGTGGGGGTGGTGTTGGCATGGGGTCGGGGCCTGCCCGATGATTGAGGTTGCGACACTTCAAACGCTGGGAGGCCCCGACAGTGCCGTGCGGTTAATCCGGCTCGGTTGTGTCCAGGGTGTGGGCGCCCGGGGGATGCGCTGGGGTCGCGTACCAGGCGTTTAGCGCACGAACCGCGGGGGCATCAGCCCACGATGCTGGCGGTGTATGTAGGGCGTTACCGCTGTCGTGCGTGTTCTCGTTCCTGGTGTGATGACATCAGCCAGGCTGCTCCCCCACGCGCCAAGCTCTCCTTTGGGGCCTTGCGCTGGGGGCTTGTGTGCTTGATCGCTGACAATATGTCCATCAATCGCATTGCCGCTCACCTGGCGGTGGCCTGGCATACCGCTAACGAGGCAATACTGGCCTATGGGGAAGAACTCCTGCTGGCGGATTCGACTCGCTTTGAAGGAGTGCGTGTCATTGGGGTCGATGAGCACGTGTGGCGTCATCGGGGTGGGGACAGGTACGCCACGGTGATCGTGGACTTGACCCCTGTACGCGACCATACTGGCCCGGCCCGCCTCCTAGACGTGGTGCAAGGCCGCTCCAAACATGTCTTGTCTTCCTGGCTGGCCGCATGCCCCCAAGAATGGAAAGACAACATTGAGATCGTGGCAATGGATGGGTTCAGTGGCTATAAGAGCGCAGCAGCCAGCCAGCTACCAGGGGCGGTGACGGTAATGGATCCCTTCCACGTTGTTCATATCGCCATCGACGCCCTAGAGCAGTGCCGCCAGCGCGTCCAGCAAGAAACCCTGGGGCATCGCGGCCGCAAGGGCGACCCCTTGTACGCGGCCCGCAAAACACTGCTGACCGGCACCGACATCCTCACCGACACATCCCAGGCGCGCCTAGATGCCTTATTTGCCTGCCCCGACCACGCCGACGTGCACGCCACCTGGAGGATCTACCAGGACCTTTTAGCGGCCTACCGTGACCGTGACCCCAGGCGCGGCAAAAACACCCTCCGCCAGCTCATCACGACGCTCACCCGCCCGGGCTTGCCACACACATGCATCGAACTAGCCCGCATGGGCAGAACCTTCACACGCAGAGCCGGGGACATCCTGGCCTACTTCGACCACCCCCACACCAGCAACGGCCCCACCGAAGCCATCAACGGACGCCTCGAACACCTACGCGGCATCGCCCAAGGATTCGTCAACCACCGAAACTACCGCCTACGCTGCCTCCTCCACTCCGGCGGATTCCAACACCTCCTACACCCTTAAATGCGAAGAGCCGGAAAAGCATCGCTGATATTTGAATCGTGACCATAGAAGCACATATCTACCAGTAGATATCTTTTAGTACCAATGCCGAACGTCACGCACCTTATCGACCGGAAGTCATTTTGCAGCCTAGCCCAATGAGCAGCGTACCTGCCCTCTCGGACACACAGTCATATGTTCTGGGTACGTGGTAGGGGCACGAGACCATTGTTGGTCTCGCGCCCCTACCTGGGGTTACCTGGTGTCAGGCGTGGTGCCCGTTAGGCGTCCTCGCGCATACGGCAGCGTACGGCAACAATGTCCAGGGTGTCGGTTGGAACCTCGACACTAACAATATAGGCCCGCGGGGCACGGAAGCGCCGAGGCAACCACGGCCTCGTCCCTACGAGGCTTGCTCCGAGGAGAGGTGACCGCCGTCCATCGCGAAGGTGCGGTCGGCATAGCGGCGTGCCTCGGGTTCATGGGTGACAATCAGGACGGCCGCTCCCCCATCGGCTGCCTCGCGCAGGAGGCGCAGGACGGTGGTCGCATTCTCGGCGTCCAGGCCGGCCGTCGGCTCGTCGGCCAGGACGATGCTCGGGTTCATGAGGAGCGCGCGGGCCACGGCGACGCGGCGCAGCTCGCCGCCGGACAGCTCATTGGGGCGTGCCTCCGCCAGATCGGATAGCCCCACGGCGGCCAGAAGTTCCTCGGCGCGCGAGCGCGGCGGCTCGACCTTGGCATAAAGCACGGAAGGCAGCAGCACATTCTCGAGGACGCTCAAGCTGCGCAGCGCCGTGTGCCCCTGCGGGATCAGACCGATGCGCTCGTTACGCAAGCGCGAGCGTTCCTCATCGCACATCGCGTACAGGTCCGCTTCCCCCAGCCGAACCGTTCCCGCCGTGGGCGGGAGCATGCCAGCGAGCATGGACAACAGCGTGCTCTTGCCACTGCCCGAATGCCCGGTGATGACGGTCAACTGTCCTGCCTCCAGCGCGAGGTCGAGCGGTGCCACCGCAGTAAACAGACGGCTACCCTTGCGGGCACGAGGGAAATCCTTCGTGAGGGAGGTCGCTTCAATGAGCATGTCACTCGCCTTCCTTGAGTAGAGCGCTGGCATCCGCCGTATTCAGGGCGCGCAGCGCTATCCACGATGATACGAGGGCAACCAGACCCATCGCGGCCACAGCCCCCGCCGCCAGGCCGGCGATCACGGGGAGGGAGGGGATCAGGAACCCCAGGCCGATTGTTTGTCTCACGAGTCCGGAGAAGGAGGTGATGAGAACCCCCGAGACGAGGACGCCCAGGCCCGCGCCGACCGCGTTCACGGCCACGGCCTCGGACACGACGATCCGCGCGACCAGGCCTTTATGCGCGCCCAGGGCAATGAGCGTGCCGAACTCGCGTTTACGCTCGACGATCATCATGACGAAGATCAGGGTGATCATCACCAGGCCCACGCCCCACACGAGCGCCACCAGCACAGTCACCGTGCGCGAGGTCGCCTCCAGCGAGCGCGCGATGCCGCTGACCATCGTCGTCGAGGTCGTCACGTTCACCCCGGGCACGTTCGCCCGGATGTCGGCGGCGACCGCATCGACGTCGCGGCCGGGCGCGACCCTCACCATGACCGAGGAGATGATGTGGCCAGTGTCGAGGGTCGTGTACTTGTTGAGGCCCTTATCCAGGGAGGAATCGATGAGGATGCGCGCGGTATCGAAGTTGGCGTACACCGCGTTATCCAGCGTCGATCCGGTGGTGTCGAATTGGGCGACGACGCGCAGCTTGTTGCCGAACAGCGAGAAGTTCTCCGGGTCCGCCACGCCGACGTTCGCGCCGACGATGACCTCCATGTCGCCGAGGTCCAAGGCCCCCACCGTGTCAGAGATCCACGGCTGGATGGTGAAGTCCGTCGCCGGGTCGAATGCGATGACCTGGTAGCGTCCCGAGCAGCACGAGGCGCGGGCGGTTGCCAGGAAAAGCTGGGCGGACGCGGCCTCGACGCCGTCGACGGCGGCGACCTGGTCGCGGGTGGCCTCGTCCATGTAGAAGTAGGAGGGTTCGGCGCCCACCAGGAACGCCTGTGGGTCAAAGTCATCGGCGTCCGCGGGCGTCACCATGATGTCCGCGCCGAGGCGTGACTCGACGGTGTGCAGGCCCCGGTCAATACCCGACACCAGCATGGTCCCACCGAACATCGCCATCGTCATGAGCATTGAGAAGACCACGAGGGTCCCCGTGCGCACCGGGTAGCCGCGCAGGTTCATCCAGGGCAGTCGCGCGAGCGAAAGCATGTGTGTCCTCCTGTCGTGCGCCTAGATCGGCGCGAGCTTGTTTCCCTGCGCGGCGCGGCTCACCCGCGCCAACGCGAGGCGGGTCCCGGCCACGCCGAAGGCTACCAGCAGGGCGACGGTCACGAGCACAAGGGGTGCCGACCTGGCCGGGGTGGTCAGCGCCGCGAGCGCGGGGGCATCGCCGAGCAGGGGCAGGGCGGCGGCTCCGATGACGACGCCCGCGAGCGCGCCCGCCGCGTGGACGATGAGGGATTCGGTGGTCATGACGCGGGCGATGGTCGCGCGTGAGGCTCCGATGGATCGCCAGACGAATATTTCGTGCCGGCGTTCGTTCATGAGGGTGGCTTGGGCGACCATGAGGGCGGCGAGCAGGATCATCCAGGCGACACCGAGGACGCCGAGGAGGACGCTTCGGTGGGCGCTCACGTCCGAGGCTGTGGCTGCGACGGCGACATCGGAGCGCACGGCGGTCACTTTGCGCACGTAGAGGTTGATCCACTCGGTCACTGCGCCGACGTCGCTCGGATTGGTGACCCGCACGAGGGCGACCGTGTAGTCCTGGTCGGGGTTCAGGGAGGCGTAGGTGTCGATGCCGGATTCGGCGGAAGCGGCGATGACCTGGCGCAGCGTGTCCATGGTGACGAAGACGATGGTGTCCGTGTCGGTGCCGGTTGCTTCCAGGTGTGCGCCGACCGGCCATTGCTTCCCGAAGAGCGTGACCTGGCCGTCCGGATCCTGGCGCACGGCGGCACCGACCGCGACGGTGCCCGTCGGGGGCGTTGCCCCCTCGCCCTCGGCGATCCACGGGGAGATAACGAAGTCGGACGCCGGGTCGTAACCGACGATCCACAGGGGCGTCCCGTCCGGCTGCGTGTCCGCGATGGTGAGCTGGACGGTGACGGCCGAGATGTCCTCGTTGCTGTCCATGCGCGACAGGGCCGCGCGCGGCTGGTCGCATTGGGCGGGGGTGCCGAGCATGCTCAGCTGCCTCTTATCGACCTGGTTCAGGCAGGTCGTCGGGTAGACGACGAGGTCGGCACCAAGCCTGCGCTCGGCCAGGCTCAGCTGCGCGCGCATGCCGTCGAGCGCCACGAGGCCAACAAACACGCACGCCGCCTGGGCGAGCGCGAGCACTAGGATGATCGCGGCGCGCACCGGGTGTGCCCGGATGTTCTTGACGGGAACGAGGCGCAGCGTGAGGTCACGCGTCATTGCTGACCTCCGCCGACCTCGGCGATATCGATCCACAGGGCGGGGCGCACCCCGTAGAGGACGTCGACGTTCGCGCCGCTGGGCAGCGGGGCGCCCGCGGTGTCGACGTATTGCGCGGCGAAGGCGTAGGTGCCCGGCGAGCGCAGCCACCAGTCGGCGGTCCCGTCCTCGCTGACGGTCAGGGGGCCCGAGGCCGCGGCCTGGCTGGCGGGTGCCGCACCGATATCGGATCGGTTCGCGCTGCCGCTCAGGTAGACGACGCTCTCCTGCTCGCTCAGCGCGAAGACGCGGTCCTGCGTGGGCGCGCCGCCCGGGGTCCCCGCGATCGACTGGTCCGCGTTCTCGTTGAGGACGGAGGGAATGATTCCCTGTTGGGCGGGAGTGAAGGCCGCGGTGAAGAAGTCCCCGTTCATCCACGCGCGCAGATCAGAGTCAGCCCACGTGACATCTTGGAAGGGCACGTGGTTGTACTGGCGGGCATCCAGCACGTCGGCGCTGAGGAGCAGGAGGCGATCATCGAAACGCTCGAGCACGATCCACTGAATCGGCTCGGGCCCGTTCGCATCGTTCCCATCCTGCTCGAAGGAGCCGAAGTCGATCACGTCCCCCTTGGCCGCCCTCCGGTAGGGCACCGCCGGGTCTTTTTCGACGAGGCCCGCCCCGCGCTGTGCCGCGTCCGCGTAGCCCCCGAGCCCAACGAAGATCGCGTACGCTCCCGAAGTATCCCCGGCCTCGGCCAGGCGCACCGCCTCCGCATAACGCTCCCCACGCTGATGGTTGTAGACCACGAAACCGAGGGCCAACGCGAGGAGAACCATCGCAAGTACGACGGCCCCCTTCTTGATGGATGCCTGGGACAGGCGAGCGCGTGTCACCGCTCTAGTGTCAGGCCTGCGAGGCCCGATCCTTTTTGAACGTGTGCACCAGGGCCGCGACGCCGCCACCAGCGACGAGCACACTCATGATGCGCACGAAGGGCTGGAACACCGTGTGGCAGCGCATCGTCTTCATCATGCACAACGGACAAATGACGCCGGGGATAAAGAAGACGACAATCGCGCCGATCAACGAGAGCGCCTGGAGGGCCAGGCGCACACCTTTATTCTTGACGAAAGCCGCGGTTCCGAAGAACACGACGAGGCCCGCCGAGCTGGCCGCAACACTGTTCTGGCACTGGTGGCACTGCATCCATGAGCCGTCCGGCCTGGGGTCGCAGGCCGAGAACACGGTAATTCCTCCGGCGAGGAGCAGGGCGCTCAGGGCTGCGGGCACGAGGGGGACGACGACATCCTTCTTCGCCAAGGCGATCATTCCTCACATGGGACCAAGCATCGACATACTTTACAAATGTAATATAACCCTAATCACGTTACTGCGTCAATGTGCCCGCTCGCGCATCCGCGACCAATGACTCCGCTCAAACGTCTTCCTCTCACGCCTCCCGACGCATACCATGGAAGCACCACACGTGAATGAGGTGCAATCATGAGAAGCATCGGTA
>QWCL01000533.1_pt1 | contig 20946 bp, 11 predicted proteins | sample 1972551 | NCBI WGS metagenome assembly QWCL01 (sample SAMN09866709, study PRJNA288562) | Human oral metagenome isolate term2_saliva, whole genome shotgun sequencing... | isolation source: mouth | host: Homo sapiens | place: USA: California
AACATAAAACATAAACAAATATAACAGATTAAACAAAGATGAATTTTAAATCTATTTTATTAGGTGCGGCTTTAGCCGTTAGTCCTGTGTTCGGTTTTGCCGACAGTAATATCAAGATGGTTGTCGGAACCTATACTGATGCTGGTAGTCAGGGGTTATATTCTTTCTCTTTCGACCAGTCTACAGGTAAGGCATCGGGTATCACTTCGTTGAAGGTTGACAATCCTTCTTATTTTACTTTCAGCAAGGATGGTCGTAATATCTATGCTGTTAGCGAGAAGAATAATGCGACAGCTGTTCTTAATAGTATTGGTTATGACCCTGTAAACGGTACTTTCGCTTTTAAGAACTCACAGCTGACACATGGTGGCGACCCTTGTTATGTGTCTACAGATGGCAAGATTGCACTTACTGCTAATTACTCTGGGGGTACTATCTCTGTCTTCCCAATTCTTAAGAATGGAACACTCGATAAGTCTTTGTTGCAGTTGGGTAGTGTGAAGGGTGGTCCTAACCGTTCACGTCAGAATACACCTCATGCACATTGTGCTATCTTTGCGCCTGATGGTTATATCCTTACAACCGACTTCAGTGGCGACCGTATTCTTTGTTTCTCTTATAACAAGCGTGATAAGAAGTTAGAGAATCATGATATTGCTGCTCATGTAAAACCAGGTTCTGGTCCACGTCATCTTGTTTTCTCTCCTAATGGTAGATATGCTTACCTTATGAACGAGTTGTCTGGTAAGGTGATTGTTTATAGTTATAGTGACGGTAAGTTAAAGGAACTTCAGTCTATTGCTGCTGATAACGCTAACGCACGTGGTGGTGCTGATATCCATGTCAGTCCTGATGGTATGTTTGTTTATGCAAGCACACGTCTGAAGGGTGATGGTATCACTATCTTCCGTGTAGGCAATAAGGGTACCTTGACTCGTGTGGGTGCGCAACTTACTGGTAAACATCCACGCAACTTTGCTATCACCCCAAATGGCAACTTCCTGCTCGTTGCTTGTCGTGATGATAACTCTATACAGGTTTACTCACGTGATAAGGATACGGGCTTGCTTAAGAATACTCATCAGGATATTGTCCTTAGTCACCCTGTTTGCGTGAAGTTCTATCCGGAGTAAGGCTCTTTTAGGAGTTTAGGAGATTTCAAGAGGAGTTAAGGAGTTAAGGAGTTAAAGGAAGTTAAGATATTAGTCTTTCTTTTTGTGGAGTTAAAGGAGTTAAGGAGTGAAATGGAGTTAAGACATTAGTCTTTTCCCTTTCATTCCTTTACTCTTTTATTTTACTATTGTCTTAACTCCTTAACTCCCTTTCACTCCTTAACTCCTCCAGGAATCTCCTTTATATTACTATTGTCTTAATTCCTTAACTCTCTTTCACTCCTTAACTCCTCCAAGAATCTCCTTTATATTACTATTGTCTTAACTCCTTAACTCCCTTTCACTCCTTAACTCCTCCAGGAATCTCCTCCAAGAATCCCCTTATCTCCTTAATTTTCAGATATAAGGGAAGTGTTAAATATTTAAAATATTCACTTATATATACCTGCCATATCAATAATAATATGTACTTTTGCACAAAATTTAATAAACGTATTCGAGATAGCTTGCTAAATAAACAGATTTTCAAAGGATATCTTTAAGGGCTATTCAGTGTCAAAAAGGAATACACTTAACCAGCGATTATTATCAAAATTCTATATTACAATAAAGGTTTATGAAAAAGAAAGATTATGTAAAGCCTAACGCACAGGTGTTGAGCCTTTACACAGACGAGTTTATGGAGGGTGGATTCCATGCACAAAGTGGTATAAATGGAAGCCTTACCCCTGGTGACGATGAGGAGGATCCAGAAGACAATTCAACTACTCGAACAGCATTTTAAAATTAAGTAAGTTATTTAAGGAAATTAGAAAACAAACCTGTAGGGAATAATTACCTACATAACGAAAACAAAAATAAATGAAAAAACTATTTTATTCATTCATCGCTGTTTTTGCATTGCTTTTCACTGGCTGTGCAGACAAGGATGTTGTTGAGGCTATCTCAAATGGTGATAACCAGCCGGGTATCACAGTGTCTATGTCAATGGAGGGTGATATGGGGCAGACTGCTACTACTCGTGCAATTGGTTACGAAACAGATGATAATACCGGTTTCCCAACACCTGTTGGTATTTTTGACAAGGGTTTGAACGATGGAAAGGAAATCGCAGATGGTACACCGGTGCCAATTTATCTTATTTTTAGAAGTACAGATGATACACAGCCTGTAACAAAGGTTATTACTAAGTGGATTTATAAGAAGGGTGGTCACTTGACTTTGTTGCCAAGTGAAACTTTTGAGATGGCAGCGGGTACTGACCTCAGCAAGGGTGATTGGTATGTGTGCGGTATCTTAGGAGGTGAGATGCTTTCTAATCAGGTGAAGTTCAACGGTTACTCTGAAGGACATACATCTCGTAACAGTGCAGGTGAGAAAGTGCAGTGGGGTGCAAATATTCCTTATATCTTCGGTTGGCGTAAATTGACAACCAATGCTGCAAACAAGACTATCAAGGCAGAGAAGGCTGTTAAGTTCAAGCAGTTTGGTACTATTGTACGTTTGAGAATTACCAACAATACGGGTTTTAACTTTAAGTATAATGGCGTACGTATCATTACAAGTAACATCCTTTGCGGTCAGTTTGATTTGAGCTCTTTTGATGATAAGGATTTGGTTAAATCAGCTGATCTTAAAGATACAGAGGATACTGATGTTGCTTCAGCAAAGTCTGAATCTTACAAGAAGGTTTTTGCTCCATTTAAATTCTATCAGCGTCCATTGGATGATAATGCAATGACAGGTGAAGATGGTCTTATTAAGAAAAGACGCTTCCGTATATATGGTGATTATATAGCAAATTATACGGAGGAGAAGGCTAAAACTAAACTTAATACAGCTCTTACTTATTATGACCATACTTTCCTTCCAAGAACTACGGGTGCTAATGCTGGTGATAACTTCGATAACGTAGAGAAAGGTCAGGAGGCTCCAAGCTATATCTATATATGGATGGCACCACAGCAGCAGGCAGTGAAGATTTATAATGGAAACGAGGAAGGAACAGGTGATTATACTGTAAAAAAGGTTTCTAAGACACAGTTTTTATTGATGGCAGTACCAACTGAGACAAGTACTGAGACAAGTGTAGGTAATAAGATTGTTCCTACTTCTATCAATATGCTTCCTGCGTATGGTACACTCGCAGACTATGTTTCAGGTGCTAACTATCCTGCAAAGGGTAATGTTGTCTACAATTTCCCTCCATTGAGCTATGTTGCTAAGCATGATAATTTTGGTACAGAGGCTGAACTGTCAACTGATGCTAATCAAGATATTGCACATACACAGCGTTACGCATATAGTGAAATAGAGAGTAGTCTTAATAATCCTTCAAAGAAGCCTAATGGCTATATGTTTGCTTCTGACGTTTATTGGCGTAGCATTATTCCACAGGCATACGGTTTCTCTGGTCTACGCAAAAAAGCTGATGGTTCATTACATTACAATTATTCCATGGGAATAGTTTCTCCTGCTATGCTTCCTGTACAAGGATGGACGTCACCTAAACTTGTATATCAATGCTCTTCTAAGGGTGTACAGGTTAATGGAAAGACTGTTGCTTATATGATTGGTTTATCTAAGAAGCCAGATTATATCACAGATGACACAGAAGGACGAGTATATCAAGGATATGCAAAACAATCGTTTGCGAAAGCAAGTTCAGGTATCAAAACTTCATTAAACTGGATTACTACGAATGACTATCGCTACGTTATGCGTTGGGAAGATGATAACAATAATAATGCAATTCTTACACAACGTTATCTCGGTCCTCGTTTCGTGCTTGATATGGATGATATTGCAAATGAAGACTTCTGGGCGGCTCCAAGCAATAATAATGTTACATATCCAGCTGACGTAAAGAGAATTGTCCCACTTGCGGGTGTATATATATTTGATGAAGGATTATTCGATACTGACCCTACTACTTATCAGTTCTGGTATAAAACAGCTCCAGGACATAGTGCACAGTATTGGACTCCGACCCCAGCATCTACAACAGGTCGTTATGCTATGGGAGACCCTAACATAACTGCGCAGACCGAAAGTTATAATACTGATAATGATGGCGCTGCACCTATGCAGGCTGTAGGTTTCAGAATGCCTGATAAATCAGCTGACCTTGGTAGCTTCTTCTATTATCTGTTTAAGGGGGTACCAAAGAATCATCAAAAAGAAGAAAGTAAGATTCATGATAAGAGTGGTAACTTAAAGACAAATTATGTCAAGGGTCTCATTATGAAGGCTCCTGTACGCTTGTGGAAGACAACTCCATACGCAGACTAATTCGCTAACATTAGAATTATCTATAATATTAAGTATCTGTGGTATCCGAAAGGGTATCACAGATATTTTTTTATGTGGGTTTTTAGTCGGCGTGTTGATGCTCCGCACGAATGGTGCGGGGGCTTAGCACCAATAGTGCGGAGGGTTAAACACATTGTTATATATAGACGAGTAAGGGGCAAATAGTTGTTAGAAACGAGGTGTTCTGCCACAAGTAACGACTGACGGTTTTGTAAGGAGGAAAAGTAAATCGTTTGTCTAAGGAATAAAGGGGCGTAAAGACGTTTCAAGACTATCTATCGTTACTTTCAGTTTTTATAATAACGCCTTTATTATTTGCAAATACAAAAGAAAGGATGTATCTTTGTTGCAGTAACTCGGGTGCAACCATTGTGCGGCATTTAACCCAAATCGGGCATTAGGTTCTAAACATTTTTTGTTTTATTATTGAGTAGATTGGTTGTCTTTAGGGCGCAGGCGTAGCGGGCTACGTCAAGTTATGAAGATAGACAAGATGCCGATAAGAAAATAAAAGATGTTAGGAAACAATATCATAGTAATAAGAACGATATATATTGTGGTCTAATGACCGATTGAAGTTTAATGGGAACGCCATAACTGAAAATAACTATGAACAAAAGAAATCTTTTCCTTTATGCAGCCTTGACAGCTCTTTCCGTATCGGCTACGGCACAGACAATGAACATCACACGTGCAGGTGATACGACGATTGTGAAGATAGCAAAGTCGCCAAAGTATCTTCTCCTTCCGATTGAAGAAGGGAAAGACGAAGCGCAGGTGATACTCGATAATGGTAGGAAGACCGATACATGGATGGATGTGAGATTAGAACAAGGGAAGACCGACTATTATGTTCCTTTCAAACTCAATAAGGGTAAGACTTCCGTTGTCAAGATTCTGAACCTAAAGACAGATGCACTGGCACTTCGAAAAGGAGAACTGAAGCTTTCAAACGTGTGGGATGTGACCAATACCGACTACTATCGTCCTTCTTATCATCATACCCCTTCTTACGGATGGATGAACGATCCTGTTGGAATGTTTTATAAAGATGGGGTCTACCACCTCTGTTATCAATATAACCCTTACGGCTCTATGTGGGGAAATATGCACTGGGGACATGCTGTCAGTCGTGACCTTATCCATTGGAAAGAGGTTGAACCAACACTTCTGCGCGACCCTATGGGACATATCTTCTCTGGTAGTACGGTAATAGATAAGGACGGTACGGCTGGTTATGGTAAGAATGCGGTTATCTCCCTTTATACCTCCGATAGCAAGGAGAATGCGCAGACACAATGTATGGCTTATAGCACCGATGGCGGTTATACCTTCCATAAGTATGAGAAGAAGCCACTGCAGAAATGGTATATGATCGTTTCTGCCGACAAAGAAATGCGTTTCTATTCGTCGCCAAACTTGAAGAACTGGACCTATGTAAGTGCTTTCGGTGCAGGCTATGGTGCACAACCTAACCAGTTTGAATGTCCCGACTTCTTTGAACTTCCCGTTGATGGTAACCCGAATAAGAAGAAATGGGTGATGATTGTGAATATCAATCCGGGCTGTCTCTTTGGTGGTAGTGCTACGGAGTACTTTGTAGGTGACTTCGATGGGACGAACTTCACCTGCGATAGCGACCCTTCTGTAGCTAAGTTCCTCGACTATGGTAAGGATCATTATGCCACAGTTACCTTCTCAGGTGTTAAAGACCGTGTGTTGGGAATAGCATGGATGAGCAACTGGCAGTATGCTAACGTTACGCCTATCCGTCAGTATCGTGGTGCCAATACGCTTCCACGTGAGTTAAAACTCTTCACAGGTAAAGATGGACAAGTCTATATGTCTTCTAATATTGCACCAGAGGTAGCCTACCTAAGAAGGACCTATAAGCGTCTGCCCAACCTTATTGTAGCTAAGGAAAGGGACGCAGAGAACGTCACAGCAAGTAAGGAGAACGCCTTTGAGGTAGAGATGGATGTAACGCCGAACAAGGCTTCTAAGACGGGAATAGTCCTTTATAATGATAAGGGAGAGAAGGTAGATATCTACTTTGATATGAAGGCAGGGCGATTGGTTATGGACCGTACGGAGAGCGGAAAGGTTAAGTTTGGTGAGAAGTCAGAACCTCATAAGATTGAAACCGACTATGACGACCGTCAGGAACAGAAGGCCTTAGGTGAGAAGCGGAAGGTGAACTCCATTAATTATAAGAACGACTTTGCACTCGGTACATGGGCACCATTGAGCCTTTGCGACTCCGACACCTACCACTTGGACATCTTTGTTGACAAGTGCTCTATCGAAATCTTCGTCGATGGTGGTCGTATCTCCATGACCAACCTTGTCTTCCCAACCGCACCATACACCTCTATCAAGTTCTATTCTGACGGCAATAGAGCCTCCTTTAAAAATATAAAGGTGTGCGAGTTAGGAATATTGAAGCGTTAACAAATAGCATTTAACCCATATCGATTATTAGAGGCTAAACACATTTTGTTCTAATGACCGATTGCGGTTTAAGTAGAGGCTGGAGTTATATGCTTTTTATTAAGAACGGACAAGAACGGAAAGGTATCTCAATTGTTTTTGGGATTATATATAATCTACTTGATAATTATGCAGATGAAGCAATGGCTATATGTCGTTTTTCTTACATTGGTGTTTTCAGCCTGTTCGGATAACAACGTAAAAAAATATGTTATAGGAGTATCTCAGTGCTCTGAAGATATTTGGCGTGATAAGCTCAACAACGAACTTGTGATGAGTACCTATCAGCATGATAATGTAACACTGAAATTTGCTTCAGCTAATGATAATGACAGGTTACAGAAACAACAGATTGAACAGTTTATAAAGGAAGGGGTCAACCTTCTTATTGTTTCTCCCAATCAAATTCATACGATTTCATCGGTCATCGATAAAGCATACGATGCAGGAATCCCTGTTATCCTCTTCGACCGTAAGACCGATTCAAGAAAGTATACAGCCTTTATAGGGGCTGATAACTATGAGGCTGGACACGAAATAGGCTATTTCATAGGGCAGCAGTTAGAGGGTAAAGGGAATATAGCAGAGATTTGTGGATTACAAGCATCGTCTCCTGCTATCGAACGAAACAGAGGTTTTATGGATGCGCTGAAGAGTTACCCTAATGTAAAGGTAGTGGCTCGTGGGTATGGAGACTGGATAAAAGAAAGTGGTGTCACGGCTATGGATAGTATACTTGTGCAGTCTAAGGAGTCTTTCCAATATGTCTTTGCACAAAATGACCGCATGGCTTTAGGTGCTTTGCAATCTATAAAGAAGCATAAGGTTAAGGGAATAAAAATAGTTGGAATAGATGCTCTTCCTGTACCAGGAGGAGGTATGGAGAATGTTCGTGATGGTAATTTAGAAGCTTCTTATATCTATCCTACCCGAGGCGATTCGGTTATGCAACTCGCGTTGAATATCCTTGAGAAGAAGCCTTATAAGCGTGACAACTATCTAAAAGGTGCATTGGTAACAAAGGCAAACGCTAATGTTTTACTTATGCAAAATGAAGAGATGAACAAGCAGACCGCCCGTCTCAATGCACTTCATGGGAAGGTGGATACTTATTTGGTGCAATATAATCATCAAAAGATGTATATTGTGCTTTTTAGTATAATCCTTCTCTTGCTGATAGGTATTATGGTTTATATCTATCGAACCATCCTTATGAAGCGAAGAATAGAGGAAGAAGCCAACAAAGCAAAACTTCAGTTTTTTACAAATATAAGTCATGAATTGCGTACACCACTTACGTTGATAGCTGATCCTGTGAACTATATCATCCATGATGATAACCTTAATTCACAACAACGAAGTATGCTACAGATAGTACAACGTAATGTGCTTGTCCTGACACAATTGGTCAGTGAGATTCTTGACTTCCGTAAGGTGCAGAATGGTAAGATGGAACTACGCCTCTCCGACTTTAATCTTACGGAAAGTATGAAACAATGGATTATGCTTTTCAGTGCCTCTGCACAAAAGAAGCATATTGCCATTAGTATGGATGCCCCTGATACAATCATGCTCAGAGCAGATCAAGATAAGATAGAGCGAATCTGTTATAATCTTCTTAGTAATGCCCTAAAATATACGTCTGAAGGTGGAGAAATCTCTCTGATGGCTAAAGAGGAGGGTGGACGTGTTATGATTAGTGTGGCAGATAATGGTTGTGGCATTTCAAGTGATGAGCTTCCTTATATTTTCAATCGTTTCTATCAAGCAAAGAATGCAGGACGTGGTACGGGTATTGGGTTGGCTATTGTGAAAGCTTTCACAGAATTGCATCACGGAGAAGTAAGTGCTACAAGTATAGAGGGAAAAGGAAGTACCTTTACTATTCATATTCCTGTTAGACAGAAAGGAGAGGTAACTAACCAGCCTACAGAGAAAATAGAACAATTGGTTGAGCCATCATCCGCAGAAGAAGTTCCGAATCAAGCTCGTCATATAGATGAACTTATACAGCCTTATCAAACAGATAAACCAGAGGTGTTAATCATTGATGATAATATCGATATTCGCACTTATTTAAGGTCGGTACTATCCGAAAAGTATAATGTGAGTGAAGCCGCTGATGGAAAAGTTGGTTTGGAACTTGCACGGAAAATAGTTCCAGATATAGTGTTGTCGGACATTATGATGCCTGTGATGGACGGATTAGCGTTTTGTCAACAGCTGAAAACGGATAAAGCTATCAGTCATATACCTGTCATATTACTAACAGCACGTAGTCTTGATGAGCAACGCGCTGAGGGGTATGAGCATGGCGCAGATGCTTATTTGTCCAAACCATTCTCACTTCGCCTACTCCTTTCACGTATTGACAATCTCATAGAAAGTAGGAAAAAGTTGAATCAAACATGGTCAAAAGGTGTTGAGGACGATGAAATCGGTAATATTTCGAATGAAATTGATAAATCTTTCCTCAAGCAATTGCGAAAGATAATACAAGAAAACCTTGCAAATAGTGACTTAAGTGTAGAGCAGATTGGCGATGAAATCGGACTTTCTCGTGTACAACTTTATCGGAAAGTAAAGGCTCTTACGGGATATTCTCCTGTAGAAATTGTACGTAAAGCCCGTCTCACTCGTGCTCGTCATCTCCTTCAAACGACTGAGCGCACGGTGTCTGAAGTGGCTTATGCTGTAGGCTTCTCTACGCCCAGTTATTTCTCAAAATGCTATAAAGACGAGTTTGGGGAGAATCCCAAGAAGTGATGATAGGATTATGAAAACCGTTTAAAATAAGTGATATAGGCACTTGTGGGTGTGTAAATCTCCTGTAAGGTGAGGTGTTGAACACTTAAGAAAATGAACGATTTGTCAGATTCGTGAGAATAGACAAATCGTTCATTTATTATTAATATCTTTGTTATGTAACATTTATTACATTCGGAGAACGATTATTATTGGAAAAGGATATCACCATTTCTTATCTTTGCGCCATAAAACCAAAAGAATATTATTTAGTATTACTAACTATCAGAAAGTCATGAAACAAGTATTGCGAGTAATCATGAGTCTGTTACTTCTGATGTATTGTGCTGGGGTTATGGCACAAACAGCAGATGTTAGCGGTAAAGTGATTGACGAACAGGGGGAACCTGTTATTGGTGCATCGGTGGTACAGAAAGGTACATCAAATGGTACTGTCACCGATATTGATGGTAATTTCACCTTTAAGGCTCCACAAAATGCTACACTTGTAGTCTCCTATGTAGGCTATAAAAGTGTAGAAGTAAAGGCTGGTGTCGGAATAAAGGTACAGCTACAAACAAATGCGAGTGAACTAAACGAAGTCGTTGTTACGGGTTATACAACCCAACGCAAAGCAGATCTTACAGGAGCTGTTTCGGTTGTAAGCGTAGATGAATTAGCAAAGCAGAATGAGAACAATCCTATGAAGGCGCTACAAGGTAGGGTTCCTGGTATGAATATTTCTGCAGATGGTTCACCTTCAGGATCTGCTACGGTACGTATTCGTGGTATTGGAACTCTGAATAATAACGATCCTCTTTATATTATAGATGGTGTACCGACTAAGGCTGGTATGCATGAGTTAAATGGTAGTGATATAGAAAGTATCCAAGTTTTGAAAGATGCTTCTTCTGCTTCTATCTATGGTAGCCGCGCTGCTAATGGTGTCATCATTATTACTACAAAGAAAGGTAAGGAAGGAAGAGTAAACGTAGATATTGATGCTTCTATTGCGGCGTCAATGTATGCCCATAAGATGAAAGTTCTTAATGCGAAGCAATATGGACAGGTAATGTGGCAAGCTTATGTTAACGATGGTATGGATCCAAATACTAATGGTTTAGGGTATCGTTACGACTGGAGTTACGACGTACAAGGAAATCCTGTGTTGAATGGCATTAGCATGCGTAAGTATCTTGATGGTGCAGGAACAACACCTGCTGCTGATACAGACTGGTTTGATAAAACGACACGTACAGGTGTTGTTCAGAACTATAATGTAGCGGTAAGTAGCGGTTCAGATCGTCATTCGTCTTATTTCTCATTAGGTTATTATAAGAACTTAGGTATCATTAAGACATCTGATTTTGATCGTTATTCAGCTCGTATGAATACTGAATATAAGTTGATAAAAGATGTTTTAACCGTTGGAGAGCATTTTACGTTAAGTCGTACGTCAGAGGTTCAAGCACCTGGCGGGTTCCTTGAGAATGTTCTTCAGTTTAATCCTTCACTCCCTGTTTACACAGAGAACGGAACTTATGCGGGTCCAGTCGGTGGTTATCCTGATCGTGAGAATCCTGTTGCACGTCTGTATCGTAACAGTGATAATCGTTATGTTTATTGGCGTACTTTTGGTGATGCATACATAAATCTTCATCTTTTTAAGGGATTTAATTTGCGCTCAACCTTTGGATTGGATTATGCTCAGAAGCAACAGAGATTCTTTACTTACCCTATAACAGAAGGAACGGTTGCTAATTCAAAGAATGCTGTTGAGGCAAAACAAGAACATTGGACAAAGTGGATGTGGAATGCTGTTGCAACTTATAATTTGCAAGCTGGTTTACACCGTGTAGACGCAATGGCAGGTATTGAGTTGAATCGTGAAGATGACAACTACTTCTCAGGTTATAAAGAAGACTTCCTGATTCTTAATCCTACCTACATGTGGCCTGATGCTGGTACTGGTACTGCACAAGCCTATGGTGGAGGAAGTGGATACTCTTTGGTTTCTTATTTCGGAAAATTGAATTATAATTATGCTGACAAGTATTTAGCTTCATTCACCCTTCGTTATGATGGCTCATCACGATTTGGTAAGAACAATCGTTATGCAACATTCCCTTCTGTTTCTTTGGGATGGCGCATTAATCAAGAGAAGTTCTTAAAGAGTGCACAATGGTTGAATGACTTAAAACTTAGAGCATCGTGGGGAGCAACTGGTAATCAAGAGATTTCTAACATCGCGCGTTACACCATATATGTTAGTAACTATGGAGTAAATGAAAATGGTGGTCAGAGTTATGGTACATCATATGATATAGCAGGTTCTAATGGTGGTCGTCAATTGCCAAGTGGATTTAAACGTGACCAACTCGGTAATAATGACATCAAATGGGAAACGACCTATCAGACTAATCTTGGTTTGGACTTCTCTATGCTCAACTCTTCACTCTATGGAAGTTTTGACTGGTATTATAAAAAGACTAAGGATATTCTCGTACAGATGGCTGGTATCGCTGCTATGGGAGAAGGTAGCACACAGTGGATCAATGCTGGTGCTATGGAGAATCGTGGTGTAGAACTCAACTTGGGTTATCGCAAGACAACCAATGGTGGTTTTCATTATGACATAGCTGGTAACTTTAGTACTTATCGTAATAAGATAACAGCTCTACCAGCAACAGTTGCTGCCAATGGTACCTTTGGTGGTAATGGTGTGAAGAGTGTTATTGGTCATCCTATGGGTGCACAAGTTGGCTATGTTGCAGATGGCATCTTTAAGAGTCAAGAGGAAATTGATAATCATGCGAAACAGGATGGTGCAAAACTTGGACGTATGCGTTGGAAAGACCTGGATGGCAATAATGTCATTACAGAAGCAGACCAAGACTGGATTTATAATCCAACACCAGACTTTTCTTATGGTCTTAATGTGTATCTTGAATACAAAAACTTTGATTTCACAATGTTCTGGCAAGGTGTACAAGGTGTAGATATTATCTCTGATTTAAAGAAGCAGACTGATATTTGGGCTGGTTTGAATATTGGTTTCCTAAATAAGGGTCAACGCTTGTTAGACGCATGGAGTAGTACCAACCCAAATAGTAATATTCCTGCGCTCTCACTATCAGATAATAATAATGAGAAGCGTGTTTCTACTTATTGGGTGGAGAATGGCTCATACTTAAAACTACGTACTATTCAATTAGGATATAATCTGCCAAAGAGTATGACGAACCGGCTTGCAATGCAGCGTTTACGTTTCTACCTCAGTGCGCAGAATTTATTAACTATACATAGTAAGAGTTTTACCGGTGTTGATCCAGAGAATCCAAACTATGGTTACCCAATTCCACTCAATATCACATTCGGTATAAACGTTACATTCTAACAATTATCATCTGACTATATAATATGAAAAAAATAATATATTCAGCACTTGTGCTCGCTACCCTTAGTATGACAAGTTGTTCAGACTTCTTGGATGAACATACTCCACAGGCAACACTAAGTGATGAGCAAGTAAAGGAGGCTAATCATGTTGATGAACTCGTAACATCAGCTTATGCCATATTTATTTCAGCAGAAGATATCAATTCTTCGTTTTCAATGTGGAATTATGATGTCCGCAGTGATGATGCCTATAAAGGCGGTAACGGAACAAGTGATGGAGATGTGTTCCATCAACTTGAAATAGAACAAGGAGTCTTGACCACAAACTGGAATATTAGCGATATGTGGCAAAGATTATACAATTGTATATCACGTGCCAACACGGCAATAGCTCTTCTTGAACAAGTCAATAGTACTGTCTACCCTCGAAAGGATGAACGTTTGGCTGAGATGAAGTTCCTGCGTGCATATGGACACTTTTTGTTAAAGCGTTTGTATAAGAATATACCTTTTGTTGTAGACCCTAATCTTAAGTCAGAGCAATATAACATGCTTTCTAATCGTGAATATACGAATGATCAAGGTTGGCAAGTTATTATTGATGACTTGATGGAATCTTACAATAACCTTCCTGTTCATCAAGCAGACAAGGGACGTCCAACAAAAGCATCAGCTGCAGCTTTCCTTACGAAGGTATATATGTATAAGGCTTATCATCAAGATAATGAGAACACGAATGAAGTTACAAGTATATCAAAAGACGATCTTTTAAAAGCTGTTCAGTTTAGTGATCCATCTATTTATGCTGCTGGAGGCTATGGCTTAGAGGGTGATTTCCATAATAACTTTAGACCAGAACCACAGTTCGAGAATGGAAAGGAAAGTCTTTGGGCAATGCAATATTCTATCAATGATGGAACTAAGAATGGTAATCTTAACTGGAGTTATGGACTGATTGTTCCAAATATTCCTGGTGTAACAGATGGAGGATGTGATTTCTATAAGCCAAGTCAAAACCTTGTTAATGCTTATCGTACAGATGCTAATGGACATCCATATATCGGTACATTTAACAATCAAGACTATAATAAAGCAACAGATTATGCAGACCCACGCTTATTCCTTACCATTGGTATTCCTGGTTTACCTTATGAATTTAACTCTAAGTTCATGATGGATAGGACTGCTACATGGAGTAGAAGTAATGGATTGTATGGCTATTATGTAACTTTAAAGCAGAATGTAGACCCAGAAAGTCCTTATCTGAAGAAAGGTGCCTGGTGGGGTACATCAGAGAATCGTATTGTCTTCCGTTATGCTGATGTCCTACTTGAACGTGCTGAGGCTTTGGTACAGTTAAATGATGGACGTATTAATGAGGCAATCAATATCATCAATCAAATCCGTAATCGTGCCAAACAAAGCACAAGTGCTATCAGCAATTATCAGAGTGATTATGGTGTAAGAATGAATGTTATGCCATATACTGGAACCTACAGTCAGGTAGAGGCGCTTGATATTGTTAAAATGGAGCGTCGTATAGAGATGGGTATGGAATCTGAAAGATTCTTTGACCTTGTAAGATGGGGAGAGGCAGAACGCGTACTCAACAAGTATTATGCAGAAGAAGCTAATGACTGTTCTATCTATAGTAGTGCTCACTTCACTAAAAATAAGAATGAGTACTTGCCTATTCCATATGCACAAATAGCTGCTTCAAACGGACATTATAAACAAAATATTGGTCAGTGGTAAAGTATGAAAACAAATATAACAACAATATTCATTGCACTTATTGCTTTCTTTGCATTAGGTAGCTGCAGTGACGAGAATAATATTTCTGATCTGCAATTAAACGGATTATGTTCAGTCGATTCTATCGTATTGGATAATTATAAAGGTGTCGTAGATCAGGCTTCACGTACAATCACTGTGCGTGTCCCTGAGACTTACGATGTCACAAACATGACTGTTAGCACACTTAAGGTAAGTGCTGGCGCCATCTGTAATTTCAAAGAGGGTGACAAACTTAATATGCTTACGGCTCAGGTGCTCAGTGTTAAGAATGGTGACGTCTTCCTTGATTGGACTATCAATGTGTTGAGAGATGAGGCAAAGATTACTTCTTTTAAGATTAATGGAACATATAATGGTGTTATTGATGAAGCGAATAAGACTATTTCTGTCTATGTGCCAAATACGCTTGACCTCCATTCTCTAATCCCTACAATAGGTTTGAGTACAAATGCGACGGTTAGTCCATCTAATGGTATTGCAACGGACTTCTCTAATCCTGTTACATTCACTGTCACTAATAATACAGCTTCTGCAATCTATACAGTAAAAGTAACAGCTATTGGTAAGCCTACTGCAGTCTTTGTTAGTTTGCCTGCTTCGATGAATGAACTCAATTCAGAGGAATTAACTGCTTGTAAGTGGATGCTTCAGAATATTCCAAATTCATTATATGCATCATTTACTGATATTAAAAATGGCACAGTAGATCTTAGCGAGTGTAAAGTGATATGGTGGCATTATCATAAGGATGGAGGAGTAGATGGAAAAGAAGCTTTCGAAAGAAGTGCGCCTGAGGCTGTCAATGCAGCAGTTGCCTTAAGAGACTATTATAATAATGGTGGTTCTTTCCTCTTCACTCGATATGCAACAAATATGCCAGCTGAGATTGGTGCAGTAGCAAACAATGCTGCTCCAAATAATTGTTGGGGGCAGAACGAAGCTGATGCTGAGAAAGTAAGTGGTCCTTGGAACTTCTTTATTCAAGGGCATACGAGTCATCCTCTTTTCCAAAATCTTATAATGAAGAGTGGTGAGCCTAACTCTATTTATACTTGTGATGCAAATTACCGTATCACCAATTCAACTGCTCAATGGCATATTGGTACTGATTGGGGTGGATATGATAACTTAAATAAATGGCGTACAGAGACTGGAGCACAAGATTTGGCTTATGGTGGTGATGGTGCTGTCGTTGCATGGGAATTCCCTGCAACTGGAACAAAGGGCAAGATTCTCTGTATTGGCTCTGGATGTTATGACTGGTACAGTGTAGATGATGTCCCAGCCTTTTACCACAATAATATTGCCAAAATGACACAGAACGCATTCAACTATCTAATGAATCATTAAATAAAGTATAATTGATATGAGAACTATGATATATTCTCTCGCTCTCATCGCATCTTTATCAGCCTCACTAACGAGCTGTAGCGATGATAAGACCATGATAGAGGAAAAAGATTGGAATACAACAACTTATTTCAAGTCTACAGATGAAATGGGGCAAGCTACCTTTTATAAGCCAACTGTTGGATTTGTTGGAGACCCAATGCCTTTCTTTGACCCTAAAACAAAGAATTTTAAAGTTATGTATTTGCAGGACTTTCGTCCTAATCAGGCGGGTACTTATCATCCTATCTGGGCTGTAGAAACATCAGATGGAGCCAACTACCAATCACTTGGAGAGTTGATTCATTGTGGTGGTATCAATGAGCAGGATGCGGCACTGGGTACAGGTTCTACTGTTTATAATGATGCTGATGGGTTGTATTATACCTTCTATACAGGTCATAGATATCAAACAAATTCTACTAATAATGGTGAGATGGTGATGATGGCAACATCATCCGACTTCAAAACATGGACTAAGAATCGTGTTTTCCGCTTGAAAGGTGATGATTACGGGTATAGTAAAGATGACTTCCGTGATCCCTTTGTCTTCAAGGGCGATGATAATAAATGGCATATGCTTGTTTCTACTCTGAAGGGAAGTAAAGGTCATTTGGCTGAGTTTACATCAGATGATCTTAAGACATGGAGCCATGCAGGAACGTTTATGACCATGATGTGGGACCGATTCTATGAATGTCCTGATGTGTTCAAGATGGGTGATTGGTGGTATCTTGTTTATAGTGAAAAGCATTCAGCTATCCGTCGTGTGCAGTATTTCAAAGGTAAGACTCTTAATGAACTGAAGGCTTGTACACAGAATGATGCTGGTTTATGGCCTGATGGACATGAGGGTTTCTTAGATAGTCGTGGCTTCTATGCAGGTAAAACTGCGAGTGATGGTCAGAATCGCTATATTTGGGGATGGTGTCCAACACGTCCAGGTAAGGATAATGCTGCCGTTGGTGCTGCTCCTAATGAACCTGAGTGGGCTGGCAACCTTGTTGTCCACCGTCTCATACAACACGCTGATGGTAGTCTTACCTTAGGAGAAGTAAAAGGGATTAGCGATAAATACGGCAAAAAACAAGAAGTAAAGGTTATGGCAAAGAGTGATAATGGTGTTGAGAATGTAACTGATGGCTATAAGCTTTCTGGTGATTCTTACCTACTTTTCAATCGTCTTGGCTATCACAATAAAATTTCCTTCACGATAACAACTTCTAATAACTGGGATAAGTTTGGTGTTTCATTCGTACGTGGCACAGATTCTGAGAAGTATTATTCTTTGGTGGTAAATCCTGAAAATGAACAGACACGTAAGATAAACTTTGAGGAAGAAGGTTCTGCGGGTCGTGGTTTCATAAATGGTATTGATGGTTACAACTTCGCTCGACCAACCGACAATGTCTATCATGTAACTATCTATACGGACAATAGTATAGCCGTAATGTATATCAATGACGTATGTTGCTATACTAACCGTATTTACGAAATACAGAAGAACTGTTGGAGTATCAATAATTATGGAGGTAATATCACCATCAGTAATCTCACTGTAAGTCAATATTAAGAATTTAAACCCTTTCTTCACTAAAGATAGAATAAAAGATATAGTCGTTCATTCTGTGAGAAATTGCCTATTATCGCAAATAATATCATTGAATGGGCGACTACTCTTTCTAACTTATCAATAAAATGTCTATCTTTGTCTATCTGAAACTAAAAATATAGTGAATCAACCTATAATGAATAGAAAGATTAAATTATTGGCTATTTGCCTTTTTATAACTACAACATTTATGCATGCGCAAACATTCTTAAGTTCAAATCATGCTATGAAGCGTGTGAAAACTGCAGATAAGTATATTCTTCTTCCTGTAGAGGAGGAAGAAGGTTATGCACATATTCGCGTTATCAAAGATAATCAAGTTGTAAAAGAATTCAATTGTAAGCTTGCTATAAACAAGACTGATTATAATGTGCCACTTGATGTCAGTGAATATGGTGGTGATGTGTTGCTTGATATCCAGTTCTCAGGAGATAAGCGTAGTATCGGTTTAATCAATAATTTTGCTTGCTGGAAAGATATAAAAGCAACAAATGTGTTTGATTCCAAGAATCGTGAAAAGTTCCGTTCTATCTATCACCATACTCCAGTCTATGGCTGGATGAACGATCCTAATGGTATGTTCTACAAAGATGGTGTATGGCATTTATACTATCAGTATAACCCTTATGGTTCGCAGTGGGAGAATATGACGTGGGCGCATAGTACCTCTACAGACCTCATACACTGGAAAAATCATGGAGAAGTGATACAACCAGATGCACTTGGAACTATTTTCAGTGGTAGTAGTGTCGTTGATAAAGAAAATACCGCAGGGTTTGGAAAGGATGCTGTTGTTGCTTTTTACACTTCTGCAGGAGCTGCGCAAACACAAAGTATTGCATATAGTACGGATAATGGTGAGACTTTTAAGAAGTATGTAAACAACCCAATTCTTACAAGTGATGTACCTGACTTCCGTGATCCTAATGTCTTTTGGAATGAAGAAGTGAAGCAATGGAATCTTATTCTTGCTGCTGGACAGCAGATGAATATATATAGCTCAAAGAACTTGAAAGACTGGAAGTATGAAAGTTCTTTTGGAGAGGGATATGGTAATCATGGAGGTGTTTGGGAGTGTCCTGACCTCTTGAAGATGGGCGATAAGTGGGTGCTTATCTGTAACATTAACCCTGGAGGTCCCTTTGGTGGTAGTGCAACTCAATACTTTGTAGGCTCATTTGATGGTCATAAATTCACTTGCGAATCAAAACCTGAGGTAACAAAGTGGATGGATTATGGAAAAGATCACTATGCAACCGTATCGTTCAGTAACGCTCCTGATGGTAGAATTGTCGTTCTTCCGTGGATGAGTAACTGGCAGTATGCTAATCAAGTACCTACACAGCAATTCCGTTCAGCCAATGGTTTGCCAAGAGACTTGGGGCTTTATAGTTACAATGGGGAAGATTATGTTAGCGTAAAGCCATCACCTGAAGTCTTTGCTGCCTTTGAGAAGAAACCGTCTGGACACCTCCAACCTGCTGCTTATATAGAAGTGACCAATATTAAGAGTAATGCTTCTATAGTGTTAAGTAATGACAAGGGAGAACGAGTTACGATGGTTTATGATGGAAAGAATGCTACTTTCAGTATGGATCGTACAGAGAGTGGTGTTACTGATTTCCATAGTGACTTTAAGGCTAAGACGGTAGCTCCAACTAATGGTATTATTAAATCAATGCAAATATTTATAGACCGTTGTAGTATTGAAGCTTTTGATACTGAAGGTAAAGTCGCAATGACTAACCTCGTTTTTCCGTCAAAGCCTTATGATAAGATAATAGTAAAGGGATGCAAAGTAAAGATTTATGAATTGAAGGATCAAAAGTAATAAAAGAAAAAATACTAATTCTGTCTATTAATTATATGTAATCTTGTTAGAGATATATTTGTTGATATTAATGAACGGAATTTCAAGGTTTCTTTCTTTGTAAAAAAGTAACTTTGCAAGTATAATTAAAATAATAGAACTACACAAACTAAAAATTTAAAGATTATGTCGAAAACCAATAAACTTGCACTACTGCCCGTAATGCTTTGCTTCTTTGCGATGGGCTTCGTTGATTTGGTGGGTATTGCCTCCAATTATGTAAAGAACGATTTGCAACTGTCGGATTCAACTGCAAATGTTTTTCCGTCCCTTGTTTTCTTTTGGTTCCTTATCTTTTCCGTACCGACTGGTATGTTGATGAATAAGATAGGACGCAAGAAAACGGTTCTTATTAGTCTTATTGTTACCTTGTTCTCCCTGCTTTTACCGATATTCGGTGAGTCCTATGGTTTGATGCTTGTTTCATTCTCATTGCTTGGAATAGGCAATGCTTTGATGCAAACATCGTTAAATCCATTGGTTTCAACGGTGATGAAAGGTGGAAATTTGGCGTCAACACTTACTTTCGGACAGTTTGTTAAGGCTATAGCGTCTTTTATGGCTCCTTATCTTGCTATATGGGGAGCGCAGGCAAGCATTCCTGCCTTTGGTCTTGGATGGCGTGTTCTTTTCCCAATTTATTTGATTATAGGCACACTTGCTACGCTGTTACTCTTCTCAACGCCTATAGAAGAAGAACCTATTGAAGGCAAAGCAAGCTCTTTTGCAGAATGTTTCAGCCTATTGGGTAAACCTATTGTGTTGCTTAGTTTCCTGGGTATTATGTGTCACGTTGGTATTGATGTAGGAACAAACACCACGGCGCCAAAGATTCTGATGGAGCGTTTAGGTATGTCATTGAATGATGCAGCCTTTGCAACTTCTCTCTACTTTATCTTCCGTACCATCGGATGTCTTACAGGTTCGTTCTTCCTTCGTGTGATGAATAATAAGTTTTTCTTTATTATTTCGGTTACGATGATGGCACTTGCTATGTGTGGAATGGCTGTGGGAACGTCAAAGACTGTACTGTTTGTGGCGATTGCTCTTGTTGGTTATGGTAACAGTAATGTCTTCTCAATGGTCTTTGCACGTGCTTTACAGAGTGTTCCAGATAAGCAGAACGAAGTGAGTGGATTGATGATTATGGGACTTTTCGGTGGTACTATCTTCCCTCTCTTGATGGGATTTGCCAGCGATGGGTTCGGTCAAGTGGGAGC
>QWCL01000815.1_pt1 | contig 20917 bp, 19 predicted proteins | sample 1972551 | NCBI WGS metagenome assembly QWCL01 (sample SAMN09866709, study PRJNA288562) | Human oral metagenome isolate term2_saliva, whole genome shotgun sequencing... | isolation source: mouth | host: Homo sapiens | place: USA: California
TCTTAGGCCCGTGCTTATTCTGTTGTATAACAGTTATACATTAGATACGTTGTGGAGGAATTTATGAAGAAGCAAGTACTTACACTTTTAATGGCATCCCTAATTTCAGGCACTGCATTTGCTGCTCCTGGTACAGTAACAGAGAAAACACATGTTTTGGAAACTACTGTATATGGTTCCGTACAAGATGGTGCCGTAGTGGACCGCATTAATCAACTTGACGAAACCGTGTATGGTACTGGTTTCAGTGGAAACTCTGCGACATTGAGTAAACGTGTTGATACACTCTATAACTCCGTAGAAGGTAGTGGTACAAATATTTCTTTGCGTGAAGAAATGGACGCATTAGAATATACGTATCAAAATAGCATTAACGCAGGCTCTCTTGTTGATCGTGTAGAGAAAATGGAACGTAGCGTAAATGGTCGTATCGGTAGTGGCTCTTTACAAAAGCGTATTGTTTCTTTAAAAACTAAAGTATATGGTAGCAATGTAAATCTTACTAACCAAGTAGGCACATTGGCAGGTGACCAAGTATTTAAAGTAACTTTAAATGATGCTGTTTCTTCTAAAACAAGTCATGAAGGCGATACTGTATCCTTCACGGTGGCTGAAAATGTAATGGATGGCAATGTATTGTTAGTTCCTGCTGGTACTGTAGGTTCTGGTACGATTACGTCTTTGAAAAAGGCTCGTTCCTTTGGTCGTAATGGTGCCTTAGATATTACATTTGATACTATTCCTGCTATCGATGGCACAGAATTCACTGCTGTACAAGGTAAAGAAGCTAAAGACAGAACTCGTAATGAAGTAAAAGCGGCTGGCGCTTCCGTAGCTGGTGCAGTTTTACTTGGACCTGTTGGTCTTGTTGGCGGTGCATTCGTTAAGGGGAAAAATATAGAGTATCCAGCTGGTTCTACAATCTATGTACAACCACAAGACTCTGTAACTATTCAAGGTCTTGTTATCGGTGGTGATGGTTTAGCGCATAGCGATGATGAATTAGCTGATGCAGTAACTGTGCCAAATGCAACTGGTGAAACTGAGGAATATGTTGAAAACAATGGTACTGAAGAAAATGAAGCTGTAGTTGAAGAAACTACTGAAGTTGAAGAACCAGAAGAAGTAGTAGAAAATGTCTCTCAACCTATCGTTGTTGTAAAACGCAATCAATAATTAACAAATTCTTAAAGCAAGAGGAGTTCTAGTAACCATGAGGAAACGTAAAGTACAATGGCTAGCAGCGGCATGTGTGTTTTGTTTAGCACAACCTGTATGGGCCGCTACGGAGTCAACCACGGTATATCAAGATCAATTGGATAGCGTAGGCCAATCTTATGCTGGGGAAATCTCTAAAGCATCTACACCTGAACATAGCAATATCCGTGTTGTACGTCGTGGTGAAAAGGCAAAATCTGCTGAGTCTACAGAGCAGTTACCTACTCGTATTGATGCAGACAAAATGTCTTATAATGGTTCCACAGGTAATGTATATGCACAGGGTGATGTAGTAGTTACTCAAGGTAATCAAACTTTGATGGCACCTCGTATTGAAGGTAATACGAAAACTACAGAGTACCGTACAGTTGGTGGCTATCACTACTTAGAAGATGGCGGTAAAACAAAGGATATTACAGGTCAAAATATGACATATCGCACTAGCGACCGTCATTTCACAGCTGACCAAGCGATGGGGTGGAACGATCCATATTATGTAAAGGGACAAAATGCAACCTTTGATGGTCAAACTGGACATATGGAAAAAGGCATGGTTACCACAAAACATGCGATGGCTTTTAAACATACGCCGGACTACCGTGTAGAAGGTCAAGATATTAAAGTATATCCTGGTGATAAAGTAGTTATCAAAAAACCATCTTTCTATCCATCCTATACAGCTTCTTTACGTCATGATAAAAAGAATAAATTTAGTATTTTCTCTTTAATACCAAAACCTACGTATAATAGCGATAATGGTATTGGTTTACATGGCAGTACTGAATATCCAATTGGTAAGAGAGGTGAAGCTTATCTTGATTACCGCTGGTATTCTAAAGCCGGTTTTAAACCACAGGTTGGGTATCGTCATTACTTACCTTGGGGGACTGCTTCTATTGGTTACAGCAAGGAATCCAATGAGTATAATGATAAAACTGTATGGATTGAAAAGATTGGTGAAGTTCGCTTAGATACACATACGTACCATGTAGCACAATCTCCAATTACTGTACGTGGTGGAGTTAATGTCGGCTATTGGAAAGAGGATTCTGTAAAAGGTTCTCATAAAGAATACTATGCTGAGGTATCTCACGATCCGATTAAACTTGGTAAAAACGCAGATTTGCGCTTCTTAGGCGGTTACCAACGCGACTACTACGGTTATGATGGTTCTATTCGTAGCATGCCTTATTGGGGGGCTAGATTCCAATCTAAAGTTGGCAATCGTGCAAATGTCTGGGTTAGCTATGATCAAAGAAATATTTCTTACAATAACTCTCCATATCGATTCGATACGACAGAGCTTCCTAAGGAGCTCATTTATGGTGGCTCTTATAAATTAACTCGTCTAGATGATATTTCTGTAAGTGTTAAAAATAATATGATGAGTGGGGATATTGATTCTATCTACTACACATGGCATCGTGATTTACACTCCTTCGATATGTACTTAACATATAAGGATGGTCATAAAAACAGAGATAATCAATGGAAGATTAAATTTGTAGGTAAAGACTTTTAGTTAGGAGACTATTATGCAACGCATTAGAAAAGCCGTAATTCCAGCAGCTGGTTTTGGCACACGTTTCTTACCAGCTACTAAGGCACAACCAAAGGAAATGCTTCCTATTGTGGATACTCCTGCTATCCAGTATATTGTGAAAGAAGCCTTGGATTCTGGCATTGAAGAGATCCTAATCATCACAGGTCGTAATAAACGCGCCATTGAGGACCATTTCGATAGTAGTGTTGAATTAGAATTATTGTTACAAAGCCAAGGTAAAAACAAACAATTGGCCATGATTAAGGATTTAGCGGATATTAAGGTTCACTTTATTCGTCAAAAAGCACCTCGCGGTCTTGGTGATGCTGTATTGTGTGCTAAAGCATTTATTGGTGATGAACCATTTGCAGTATTACTTGGTGATGATATTGTTTATAATCCAGAAAATCCATGTTTAAAGCAATTAATTGATTGCTATAATGAGCATCCTGGTATTATCTTAGGGGCTCAATTTGTCCCTGAAGATAAAGTTAGCTCATATGGTATCGTATCTGGTGAGGCTTTGGCTGATAACCTATATCGCGTTGATAACTTGGTGGAAAAACCTAAGCAAGAAGATGCTCCATCTCAACTTGCTGTATTAGGTCGTTATATTTTGACACCAGATATCTTTAACATCTTGGAAAACACTAAACCTGGCGTAGGTAATGAAGTTCAATTAACGGATGCCTTAGCAGCTTCTAAGACTGACACCTATGCATTGGCCTATGAAGGCATTCGCTATGATACAGGTGATAAATTAGGTTATTTGAAAGCTACTGTTGAGTATGCATTGCGCAACGAAGAGTTAGGTGAAAACTTCAAGGCATATTTAAAAGAGCTAGATCTTAAATAATAAATCTATAAGATTTAATATTATAAAAGAACCTATGATATATCATGAACTGCACCTCCAAAAATTGTGTCCAATTTTTGGGGGGCTGTTCAATCATGGGTTCTTTTTGTTTTTGTAGTATATTTAGCTAATAATGAGATATTATTTTATATTTGTTAACAAATGGATAATGACTTTTGTTGACGAATGAAATGATGTTGATTATAATCAATTTATTGAATGAATAAAGGACTGTGATTATATGAGAACATTATTTAAAGCATTATGTAATAATGACTTAGATCTACCAGGACATAGCGTTATTAAGCATATGCATTATGATTCTTCCGGTAGTGATGAAACTATATGTAAGATAGTATCTCAAGTTGCTAAAACTACGACTATTGGTATTATGGACAAATCGGGATTCTTGATGGTTGATTTACGTCCAGTGCCAAAACAATTTAGCATTCGCACTACCGCACATCAAGAGGAAATCAGTGGCGCTATATCGTTCTCTAAGAATGATATAGTACAATTCGTGAATGATATTAATGACACGAATCCAATTCATCGAGAGGCTCCTTATGTCGTACCTGGGTGCATGATTCTTGAAACATTGTGGGATTATTGGAATATTAGTAAATCTGCGCTGCAAATGGCGATTTACTTTCATGCCCCTGTCATTGCAGAGGATATGGTGACCTTAGTGGAAGTCCCTGAGGATGCTCATGTAGAAGGTTATGTAGGTAATACATTGGCATTTTCTGCTACTTTTTTTGGTGAAAATGAAGATTCAACATCTTTGAAACAAAGATCTATTAGTTAGAGGTAATTATGGAAGCAAGACGTTTAACAAAAATGGCTTTATTAACAGCCTTATTATGTATTTCAGCATATATTTCTTTTCCTTTGCCATTTAGTCCAGCCATGGTAACAGCATTGACTTTGGTGGCTACATTAACTGGTTTATTGTTACAACCAAAAGATGCATTTATTGTATTTATCATTTATGTTTTATTGGGTGCTGTAGGTTTACCAGTTTTCGTTGGTGGTACAGCTGGTCTTGGTAAATTATTAGGGCCTACAGGGGGCTTTATCTTCTCTTGGCCAATAGCTTATACATTATTAAGTGTATTTAAAGGTTCTAAAAAGAGCTTTTTCTCTTATGCATGGCGTTCTATTGTAATTACAATTCCTGTAGTATACCTATTTGGTGTGGCAGGCTTTATGATAGTTACAAAAACAGAACTTTGGGCAGCGTTGCCAGTAGTAATGTTCCCATTCATTCCAGGGGACATTGTAAAATGTCTCGTTGCTTCTTGGTTAGCAACTAAAATTAAAATTTAGAACCTAATAAAAGGGGCATTCCTAGGGATGCCTCTTTTATTTTAATATAAGGAGTTCATATGTCAGTATATATTCACGGCGGCCTTCGCAGCCCTATTGGCGTTTTAAATGGACAATATAAATATATGAGACCAGAAATCTTGGGGGCTCAACTTATTGATGAATTAATTAATCGTCATACTATTTCACAGGTGGATGGAATTTTTTGTGGCAACGCAGTTGGCACTGGTGGTAATATTGGTCGTCTTATGGGACTTATGTGTAATTTACCGAATTCTGTTCCTGCTATTACCGTAGATATGCAATGTGCATCAGCTTTGATGAGTATTGAAATGGCCTATACGCACATTGCATCAGGTGTTATGGATGCTGTTATTGCTGGTGGTATTGAAAGCTCCTCATTACAACCAGATCGAATCTATGCAATTGGAGATGATCGAGAAGGTTTATATAAGGTAGCTCAATTTACCCCTGAAGATCGGTCTCCTTTAGCTATGCTTGAAGGGGCTGAGCGAACGATACATAAGCATAATATAACAAAAGAAGATTTATATCCCTACATTATTAATAGTCATCGACGTGCATTTGGAGCTTTAGATAATCCACATTTACAGTCTTATATTATGCCCATTACACTAGAAGGCAAAGTTTGTGTAGACGAATGTATTCGTCCTAAGATGAACGAGAAACTCTTGTCTAGGATGAAGCCTTTATTGGGCCCTAATTCCATTACAAATGCAGGAAATGCTTGTTTAACCCATGATGGGGCGGCATTTGCATACGTATCTAATACAAAGGGACCCTTTAGAATACATAGTGTTATGCCTTGGGCTGGAAATCCTCAGTTTAGTCCAGAAGGAGCATTAGAAAGTACTGAAGCTATTTTAAAGCGGACTGGTTTAACTATGGATGATATAGACGTAGTGGAATGGAACGAAGCCTTTGCCATCATCGATGTGCTTTTTAATAAGGCGTATTCGAATCATATGGAAAAATATAATACGTTAGGCGGTGCGTTGGCGTATGGACATCCGTATGGTTGTTCTGGTGCTATTTTAGTACTTCATTGTATGGCAGCCTTAGAATCGTGTAATGGCAGATATGGTTTATGTGCCATTGCAGGCGCAGGCGGCACAGGTACAGCTTTGATTATGGAGCGTATGTAATATGACAATCATTGAACGCTTGCAACAACATAAAGACTTACAACCATATAAAATTGCTCTCATAGTTGATGAGGAACAGTATACATATGGTCAGCTATATGATGCTATTATCTCTATGGAGTTTAACAATACAAGTAGAATAATTAATTTAGGTCAGTTTAATGATGGTCAAAAAAATAAGGTACTCTTAACTCAGAGTCTCTCTTTTGTAGAACAATTATTACAGTGGTTATGGGGGTTATATAAAGGGTATATCCCCATGGTGTGCCATAATGAAATGGATGTGGCTTATATCGATGAGCTAGCTCGGATTATAAGTGTTGAAGGCGTTCCTACATCTGCAGACTTTGGTGTCCTTACCTCTGGAACTACGGGGCGCCCCAAACCTTTGTGGCGCAGTGAGAGCTCGTGGCGAGAGTTCTTTGATATTCAAAACAATATCTTTTACATAAACAAAGATACAAAAATCTTCTTACATGGTAGCTTTAGCTTCACAGGTGTTAGTAATATGGTTGTCGCTGTGCTATGGTCTGGTGGAACCGTTATTACAACGAGTTCGTTGCGTCCAATTCGATGGATACAGCTTATTGATAAATATCATGTGGACCATATATATGCACTGCCAACAAAATTACGATTATTAGTACGCCATTGCAAAAGTAAACTAGACTCTATTAGCTATATCATCGGAGGGTCTCAAGTACTGGATCGACAATTGATGGAACAGTTAGAACTAATATGTCCGAATATGGAGTTTATTCTCTATTATGGTGCATCTGAGCTTAACTATATAACATATTGTACAGGTAAAGAGTGGTTAGATAGAGAAGGTACTGTGGGAAGACCGTTTCCATCTGTCATAATAGCAGAGCAGAATGGTGTTATTTATGTGACTACAAAGCATCATATTGAAGGCATTCCCGATACATATACTGTAAATGATTGCGGCTATATAGATAGCGATGGGTATCTCATGTTTCATGGGCGGCGAGGTGATGTCATCAATAAAGGGGGCTATAAAATTTCTATCCCAGAAATGGAATTATATTTACAATCCTTACAGGGCGTTTCTGAAGTCGCTGTTATTACGATTAATGATGAAATACGCGGGGAAGATTTTATTGCTTATATGGTATTAGAGGATAATACTGAATTAAGTAAAATTATAGAATGCATTCATCATGAAAGACCTTCAGTGGAGTGGCCAAAAGCAATACTAGAAATTCCTATGATACCCCTTACGGAATGCTCAAAAGTTGATAAACGAAAACTAAAAGAATGGTATAATAAAGGGTAATCGATTTTCTATTAAAAGGAGGCATCATGCAGATTAATAAGGCTGCGCTAGAGATTTTTGACTTTACGTCCTCTTTAGCCGTATATTCTGAACATGAACTAAAGGTTGGCGATCAAGCTATACAAGATTATATTGCTAATCATGTAGCTAAGGCATTCAAAGACCCAGGTGCTAGAACAGGTACTTTACATGATGCAAGTCCATTTGGTAAACAGCTAGTGGAGTATAAAAAGGGAGACCTCAAGTTTATAGATTTATCTAAGAATTTAGGTGAAAGCTTGTTTACCTATATGAAACAAGCAACGGACTCCGTAGTAATCGATACGATTATTTGTGAAGCTGTTACAGATACGACTTATATTTGTATTCTTTTGTGCCAAGCTCATGATGCTTTTACCCATCAACTATTTAGTGAAGATGATGGTACATTAGCTACAGAACTTGTTTCTCATAAGGCAGTACTGCCTATGCCATCTCAAAAATTGCGTGCCTTTGCATCTATTAATTTACATGATTTTAGTGTTCGTATTTTTGAACCAAAAGGTGAGTTTGATGGTGAAGTATCCTATATCTTAGCGGATAAGGTATTACAATTTGGTACTAATCAATCCTCCCGAGATACAGTAAAAAAGGTAAAAGCCATTGTAGATAAGGTGGCTCAAGCGCATGAGTCTGATGGCGTCGTTGAATTGACAACTGCAAAGTCTATGATTGCTAAAAATGCTGAAGTATCAGATACAGTCGATCCTGTTCGTATAGTAGAAGAGGTATTCAAAGCGAATCCGATTCAACAAGAGGCGGCTAAGAAAGAATTAGCTGATGCAGATATGATGCGGCCATTACCGGTGAACCGTGAGTTTGCTACAAAGGTTGGAGAACATCATAAGATTAAAACCGATACGGGCATTGAAATCTCTTTTCCTGTGGAATATATGAAAAATCGCGAGTTTATTGAAATCAAAACTAATGATGATGGAACGTTGCGCATTGAATTAAAGAATATCAATAAAATTATGAATAAATAAGAATGTTGAGTTAGATATAAATTTATGGCCATATATAATATATAGAAAAATATTATATATTGATTAGATTTATTTGTTACGCTAATATATAAGGTGGGATATAGTGAGTAAAGAAAAACATAAAAAGACTAACGCATTGCGTATCTTAGATACCCATAAGATACCTTATAGCATTAGTGAGTATCAATGGTCTGAGGATCATGCTACAGGACTTCATGTAGTAGAGGCACTAGGCCTCGAGGAAAAGGAAGTTTTTAAAACTCTAGTGGGTAAAGGTGATAAAACAGGTTACGTTGTATTCTGTATTCCCGTGGCCGCTGAACTAGATATGAAACAAGCTGCCCGAGTTAGTCATAATAAGTCGGTAGAGCTTGTTCCGGTTAAGGATTTGTTGGGAATTACAGGTTATTTGCGTGGTGGCTGTTCTCCTGTGGGTATGAAAAAAGCATTTCCTACGTACTTTGATGCTACTATGGAACCTCTAGAGTTTGTATATGTTAGTGCAGGCCTACGTGGTATGCAAATGAAAGTAAATCCAAAAGATTTAGCATCTGTTGTAAATGCTGAATTTATTGAACTTACAATGGATCATTAAGAGGTGTGTATGGCTAAAAAGTTTTATGCAGTTCGCAATGGTCGTGTGCCAGGTGTCTATATGACTTGGGCTGACTGTGAGAAGCAGGTAAAGGGCTTTGGTGGTGCTATCTACAAGTCTTTCCCTACGGAAGCAGAAGCTCTTGCTTTTGTGGAGGACTCAGGCTTATCCTTAAGCGATTTTATGAGTGCTAATAAGAGCGAACCTAAATCTTCTCAAGACGTGAAGCCTAAATCGATAAGCTCTAGACCGGTAAGTTTTAGCTCTAGGACTCAAAGTAAAGTAACAGCAAGTGTTGTGAATCCAGATTTTACTAAGCCAAACCATGTGGTTGCTTATATTGACGGTAGTTATAATAAAGGGACAAATACCGTTGGAGCAGGTGGTGTTATCTTCTTGAATGGGAATAGGGAGACCTTTTCATTTCCATCTACTGATGAACGATATACATCATTTTGGAATGTAGCTGGTGAGTTATTAGCTGCTATGTATGTTATGAAATATGCTGTTGATCGCGGCGTTCCTGAATGTTCACTTTATTATGACTATATGGGCATTGAAATGTGGGCTACGAAGGGTTGGAAACGGAATAATGCGCTTACTCAACAGTACGCAGCATTTTATGACTCCATAAAAGACCGTGTGCGCGTACACTTTCACAAGGTAGCTGCTCATACGGGCGATACATATAATGAAATGGCCGATGCACTAGCTAAACAAGGTGCAGGTATTTAGAAATATAAGAAGGGAGGGTACTATGAATATATGTGTTACAGGTGGGGCCGGATTTATTGGCTCTCATCTTGTGGATCGATTAATTGAATTAGGGCACAATGTGCTTGTTATAGATAATTTATCTACTGGTATGCGTTCTTTTGTACATGAAGCAGCTCAATTTATTGAGATGGATGTACGAGATCCTAAACTAGTATCTATTTTTGAAGAGTTTAAGCCCTCTATCGTATTTCACGAGGCAGCGCAAACTATGGTTCAATCCTCTATGGAGAACCCTAGTTATGACTGTGATGTGAATCTATTGGGTCTTATTAATGTTTTAGATGCATGTCGGCAGGTGAAAGTTGAACAATTCTTAATGCCTTCGTCCGCTGCTGTTTATGGGGATTTAGCAGTATTGCCGTTAACTGAGGAATTAAGTGGGATGCCGTCTTCTTTTTACGGACTAACAAAGCTTACTGCAGAAGGTTATTTACGTATTTATCGTGAAGCCTTTGGATTAAATACAGTGTGCTTTAGATATGCCAATGTATATGGACCACGTCAAGGTGATGGTGGTGAAGGTGGCGTTATCAGTGTTTTCAACCGTTTAATCGTTGAAGGCCAGCCTTTAACCGTATACGGTGATGGCGAGCAAACTAGAGACTTCATTTATGTAGATGATGTGGTAGATGCTAATATTAAGGCTATGGGGAATAGTCAATGTATAGGTATTTATAATGTATCTACCAATAAGGGAACATCTGTTAATGAGTTGATTACGCGATTCCGTGCTATTAGTGGTGCAGACTTTATGGTGCACTATGAGGCTGAGCGGGTAGGGGATATCAAGCATTCTCGTTTAAGTAATGCCAAGGCAGAACGCGATTTTGGCTTTGTTGCCACAACTACACTAGAGGACGGATTACAAAAAACATTAGAATATTTTAAAGCTCATCATAAGTAAGGGATACAAGGTTTGGGGATATGAGTGATACACAATTTTGGGTAACTGTAGGTGTCTGGAATCTTATCGTATTTAGTATGTATGGATATGATAAATTATGTGCCATCAAGGGATATGGACGGATTTCAGAGTTTACTTTATTATTTTTAGCATTTTCCTTTGGTGGTGTAGGTGCTTTATTAGGCATGGTTCTGTGGCGCCATAAGACATTAAAGGTTAAATTTAAACTGGCTATTCCTATTGCATTGCTGTGGTCTGTCTATGCAGTAGGCTTCGGTTATGGTTTGTGGGTAAACTGATTGCATAAACTAATATTTTATTCATTCTTTTATGATATAATGAGTAAAATATTGTACATAAAATGTCAGTGAAGGAGATATTTATGTTGCGATTACAATCGGGGTTCGAGTTAGATTACGCTAACATATATAATGAAAGTTGCATACAAGAGCGAGATGTAAATAATTTTGAACGAGCTATACAGAATGTGTGGCGTCATACAAATATTTTACGTTCTACCGGCTTTGAAGAAGGCCATGTTTCTAAAGATGGTTTACCTGAACCTGTATTGTTTTATCAGCTTCCATACATTTCGGAAGACGGTATCAATACACCAGATATGTTGAAACGTCTTTACGAATTGCGTGACTATGCGCGTCACAATATTGATACAGTCGTGTCTGTAGGCATTGGCGGCTCCTACTTAGGGAGCAAGGTTATTTTTGATGTTCAATGTGGTGCTTTTTGGAATAATTTAAGTACAGAAGAACGCAATGGATATCCACGGATGTACTTTGCTGGGTTTAATGTGGATGGCGACTATTTAGCTGGTCTTATTCGTACCTTAGAATATCAAGCTCAGAAAAAAGGTCCTGACTATAAGGTGATGCTCGTTATTACCTCCAAGTCTGGTTCTACAATCGAACCAATGGCTAACTTCATGATTTTGGAGAAGGCTTTACAAGATCGCAACATTAACTATGAAGTAGTAGCTGTAACAGATGTATCTGATGATGAACATCCTACAATTTTAAGGGCTATGGCGCTAGAAAATAATTGGAAGACATATAGTATTCCATATGGCGTTGGTGGCCGCTTCTCTGTATTTACAGAGGTAGGCTTTGTAACGGCTGCACTTGTGGGTTTTGATATTGAAGGCTTCTTAGCTGGTGCAGCGTCTATGGACGTAGCCTGCCAAGAAGAGGATATTTTCAAAAATCCTGCTTTATTAAGTGCTTTATTAAAATATATTGCATCTGAACGGTATGGTCGTATTATTGAAGTATTTATGCCATATAGTGACGCGCTTCACTCTTTATCCGACTGGTATGTGCAGCTTTTATCTGAATCGCTTGGTAAGATGAGTAATACATGTTTGCCATATGGTCGTACTCCAGTAGCTGCAGTAGGCACTATGGATATGCACGCTCAAGTGCAGGAACATCAAGAGGGGCGCCTTAATAAAGTCGTTCAATTTATTAAGGTTAAAGACTGGAAACATAATCTCATCGTGCCAGATACATATAGTGAATATGAACGTTTACACTCTCTATCTGATGTAGGGATTTGTGATATTTTAAATATTGCCTTAGATGCCAATAGAGAGGCCTTATCTAGTGACAATCGCTTTAACATGACTATAACTGTTCCAACGCTTAATGCATTCCATTTAGGGGAAATTATGTTTATGCATTGTTGGGCGGTTTATTTCGAGTCTATTTTTGCTGGTGTTGATGCCTTTGACCAACCAGGTGTTGAGGTCTATAAACGTCTCATCGGGCCTAAATTAGCTCGTGCAAAGGTCGATATTATGAAAGACCATAATGTCACTGGTGTTATGCATTTTGCAGCCCACTCTCAAGTTGGAGAATCCATGGTAAATCCAGCTATTTATTATGAAAATAATGTGGTTGGTTCTTATCACCTTATTGAATCTGCTCGTGCTGCAGGTGTGAAGCATTTTGTATTCTCTAGTACGGCTGCCGTATATGGTGAGCCTGAGGTGGTACCAATTCGAGAGGATGCTCAATTGCAACCAACAAATGTATATGGTCGTACTAAATTGATGATTGAAGAAATGCTATCTGATTATAGTTCTATTTATGGTTCTACATACGTAGCATTGCGCTACTTCAATGCGGCAGGTGCCGATCCATCTGGTACGATTGGGGAAGACCATCATCCAGAGACTCATTTGATTCCCCTTGTGCTCGATGCAGCTCGTGGTAAAAGAGAACATATAACTGTATTTGGTACTGACTACGATACAGCTGATGGTACATGTGTACGCGACTATATTCATGTTAATGATTTGGCAGCTGCTCATGTATTAGCCATGGACTATTTACGTAAAGGTGGAGAATCCCAAGTATTTAATCTTGGTAGTGGTAATGGCTTCTCCGTAAAAGAAATCATCGAAACTGCAAAAGAGGTTACAGGCATCGATATTCCTGTTCAATATGGTGAACGTCGTGCTGGTGATCCAGGTACTTTGATTGCTTCTTCTGAAAAAATCAAAAACTTACTTGGTTGGGATCCTAAATTCAGCAATGTAGCTGATGTTATCAAAGATGCTTGGAAATGGCATACATCTCATCCAGATGGCTTTAACAGTAAATAAAATAAGAGCAAATCTTTTTGATTTGTCAATATAATGAATGACTCTATTAGTCACCTAGGTGACTGGTAGAGTCATTTTTTTGTAGGGATTTAGAAGGGGCTCCTAGAAATAGTTCGAAGGAGGTGAATTATGAACTTACAAGACTATATAGAACAGATCAAAGGCTGGATTGGTAGACAATGTTTTCTTGTACGACACTATCGAATTGCGATTTTTATATTTTTTATACTGGCTTTAGCAATGATAGTAATTGGCATTTTTTATCCTCACGAAGAGGAACACATCAATATTATTTCAGCTCAATCAGAGGGTACTATTGATCATCAAAGGCAGGTAGATGACTCTATTGTTAAAGGACGCTTACTATATGATGTGAGTAGTGTAGAACGGCCTCATCCTTGGCGAGAGGTCTTTAAAGATATTTCTAGTACCGATTTATTAAGCCAAAGTGATAAGACGAAAGATATGGATAATGATTTAGATACTATTAGCGATGATGAAACATCACTTAGTGATAGCAAGAAAATAAGTAATAAAAGAACTTCACGGCAACATAGAAGTACGAAGAATCAAACAATAAAGACTGATAGAAAGAATAAAGATTGGAATAGCAATATGACCCATGATGATACCAATAACTATGGTAATGAAAGTGTTCACTCCAGAACAGGTATTAATTCTAACGCGTTGGCTCTAGAACAACGGATTGAACTTGTAGGAATTATTGAAGGAAATCTAAAGATTGCTATTTTACGAAGAGGCTCAGAGGAGCAGATGGTTACAATTGGAAGTAGTTGGCAAGGGATATCAGTATCTGCTATTACTGAAAATAGCGTAGAAATCGTCGAAGGAGGTTCATCACGATGGCTAAAAATCGAGTGATCATAAAAATAGTTACACTAATAGCTATACTGACATATTTATTATTAGGAGGACCATTAGTTGTATTAGGAAATACTACAGAAGAAAAGGTAACAAATAATGTAACCAATAGTGAAATCAATACTGTAAGCAATAGTGAAACCAATACTGTAACCAATAGTGTAACCAATAGCGTTGAGATTAATAAAGATAAAGAACCAATTACAATATCTATACGGAACGGATCATTAAGAGAGACTGTATTAGGCATTTGTCGAAGTTATGGTATATCAGTTATCGGTGTAGAGTCATTAAAGGGAAATATTACGGCAACCGTAAAAGGGGAGTCTCCAGAAGAGGTTATTAAAGAGCTAGGACGGATATATCATTTTTCTGTATCAAAGCAACATAATACATTACTTATTGAATCTGAAGAAGCAACATTGGAGAACAGAGAACTCTATGTACTGTCCCCAGAGCACTTACCAGCAGAATCTTTGAAAGCTGTAATGGGCACCGTAGTAAAGAATGATAAAATGGCCGTACTTTCAGAACAAAATGAGGTTATTATGCATTTAACGAGCGGAGAAAAAAGGCGGATAGAAACCTTAGTCCGTGCTATCGATAAGGAGCCTAAACAAGTGCAATTAGAAGCTACGATTATTGCTATGGAGCAATCCTATGCAAAAGAACAAGGTTTTCGTTGGTCTTGGCTCAGTTTGACTGGTCATGGTGAAGATAAGACTAATTCGTATGGGGCTGTTACCTTTGGTAAAACACCAAGTGGAGAAGCTTATAAGTTTTTTGTGAAACCAGAACTAAGTCTTATGGAAAGTTCTGGAAAAGCTGTTCTAATAGCAAAACCATCTATTATGGCCCTCAATGGTGAGACGGCACATATATTAATAGGTGAACGTATCCCCGTTATAGAAGAGTCAGAGGTGAATGGAGAGCGCAAGCGATCTACTCGCTATGAAGAGGTGGGGATTAAGTTAAACTATACTCCTATTATTACTGCAGATGGCGGTGTAGACGCAAAAATACATGCCGAGGTAAGTACACCGATTATGGTTTCGGAAATGAAAGCTTATAAAATTAGTACAAGGCAGGCTCATACTAGAGTGCATCTACAACAAGGCGAAGTGCTTGTCATAGGTGGACTCATGGATAATCGAGACCAGCAGCAAATACAAAAGGTACCCATATTAGGCGATATTCCGTTATTGGGCAAATTATTTCGTCATAGCAGAAAATCAAAAGATTCTGTAGAGATGTTGATGTTGGTCCGGGTAACTGTGGTATAATAAAGGGTAAATGATTAGGAGGTTGTGAATGGAACGCATTCGAATGATAGGCCTTGGAAAATCATTTGGGGTGCGCCAAGTATTTTCCATCGACTCGCCTTGGTAGGGCCCAATGGGGCCGGTAAATCTACCTTATTAAAATGCATATTAGGCTATGAGGAGCTTGATGAAGGCAATGTAGTTAAGTCTCCTGTTGCAAGTATTGGCTACTTGCAACAAGATGTAAATCTTGGTGACGATAGTTTAGCTACTGAGATTGAAAAGGCCTGGGCTGATGTACATGCATTGGAAGAACAACTTAAAGAACTTACGAGTCGCTTAGAAACGGAAGATGCTAGTGAAGCTGATTTACAACGCCTAGATTATTTACAAAATCGTCTAGAATGGCTTGGTGGGTATGACTATGAGCAAAAGACAAAGCGTATTGTTTATGGTTTAGGTTTTACTGATGAAGACCTAGACAAACCAGCTAATGCTTTTTCTGGTGGTCAAAAGACGCGTATTAACTTAGCAAAGGCATTGGTTCGTCGTCCAGATTTTCTGTTTTTAGACGAACCGACAAACCATTTAGATATGGATATGCTCGAGTGGCTTGAAGGATACTTATCCGCCTATCCTGGTGGCATTCTCATCGTCAGCCATGACCGCTATTTCTTAGATCGTATCGTCACTGGCGTTGTGGAGCTAGATAATCATAAGGCTACAACGTATCGTGGTAACTATAGTCGTTATATTCAACAACGTGATGAACGGTTGAAGGCTGATATGGTGGCTTATGAGAAGCAACAAGAGTACATCAAGAAAACAGAGGCTTATATAGATAAATACCGCGCAGGTATCAAGTCTAAAATGGCGCGTGGTCGACAGTCGCAACTTAATCGATTAGAGCGTCTTGAGGCACCTGTTACTTCACATCATTTACAATTTTCCTTTCCTCCAGCAGCTATGAGTGCTGATAAGGTTCTAGTCTTAGATCACTTATCTGTTGGGTATGGTGAAAGTCGCATCATTGATGATATATCTCTCGTTGTTCGTCGCGGTGAGTCTGTAGCTCTTATCGGTCCTAATGGAGCAGGTAAATCGACTCTAGTAAAAACTATTGTAGGCGAACTATTCCCTGAATCTGGTCATGTAGATATTGGCAATCGCGTACAAGTGGGGTACTTCTCACAAGAGCACGAAGAGTTACATGATTCTTGGCAGGTAGTAGAAGAGATTATGAATCACTTTAACTACAGTGAAGATAAGGCTCGTAATGTACTTGGTGCATTTCTCTTTAAAGGGGATGATGTGTTTAAACTGGTGGGTGATTTATCCGGTGGTGAAAGAGCGCGTTTGGCATTGCTGAAATTATTCCTTCAAGGGGATAATTTCCTTATTTTAGACGAACCGACAAACCATTTAGATATTCCTACGCGAGAAATTGTGGAAGAAGCACTGCAACAATTTGAAGGAACTTGTTTCATTATTTCTCATGATAGATATTTCTTGGATCAAGTTTCTACAAAAACAGTAGTTCTAGATGATGGAAAAATCACTGAGTATCTCGGTAATTACTCATACTACAAGGAAAAGCTGAAAGAGCAAGAAGACTTATTAGCACTAGCTAATGAGCAAAACTTAGAGGCTGATAAGGTTGAGAGTAAATCTGGTTCCGCTGATGAGCCAGCACTTTCAGCATCAGAATCTACAGAGGAAAATCAGAAGAAACCGAATGCCTATATGGTGGAAAAACAATTAGCAGAGGTGGAATCTGAAATCGCTCGCCTTGAGGCAACAATGAAGATGTACGAGGTGCAATTAGCAAATCCTGTAGTGCAACAAGATTTAGATGAAATGTCCAAAATCTCTCTGCAAATTGAGGAAACTCAAAGTGAGTTAGATTCATTGTATGAGAAGTGGGAAAGATTATCTGAATAGCTTATTTAATGTATATATTATTGGGGAATTAAAATCATTATCTTTTAATTGACAAAGTATTTTAGATTCTCATAATATAGGAATAGATTTAAAGTTTTATGTTTTTAAGGAAGGGTGTAACATGAATAAATCCATGTTGAAAAAAGCAGCCATTTTTGGTCTTGCTGGTGTAATGGCAGTTGCTGCTGGTTGTGGTAGTAATAAAGATGCAGGAAATGCAAATAGCAATGAAGCTAAAATTGCATTATTGACAACAACAACTGGTGGTGCCGCAGCATATGGTGAATCCATTAAAGCTGGTGCAGAATTGGCTGTAAGCGAAATCAACGCTGATGCAAACGCTGTAAAAATTAATTTGTTAGTAGAAGATACTAAAGGTGATAAAAACGAAGCTATCAATGCGATGAACAAAGTAATTGCAAAAGATAAAGTTGTAGCAGTTATCGGTCCTATGCTATCTGGTGAAATGATGGCAGCTGGTCCTGTAGCAAATAAAAGCAAAGTAGTAGCGATTGGTACATCTACAACTGCTGAAGGTATTACAGATATTGGGGATTATATCTTCCGTAATGCTGTACCAGAATCCTTGGCAGTAGATACAGCTATTAAAGAAGCTCATAAAACATTGGGCTTTAAAACAGCAGCTATTATGTATTCTAACAACAATGACCAAATGGTATCTGTAAACAATACAGCTCGTAAAGCATTGGAATCTGTAGGCGTACAAATCGTTGATACTGAAACATTTGCAGATAAAGATACTGACTTCTCTGCTCAATTGACTAAGATTCAACAAGCTAAACCAGATGTAATTATCGTTGCATCCCTTTACCAAGAAGGTGCCCTTATCATGAAAAAAATGCGTGAAATGGGTATGAATCAACCTGTAATTGGATCCAATGGCTTCAACAGCCCACAATTCATTAAAATTGCTGGCGATGCGGCTAACGGCGTTATCGTTGGTACACCTTGGTTCCCTAATAAAGAAGACCAAAAGGTTAAAGACTTCCGTAAAGCTTATGTAGCTAAATATGGTAAAGAACCTGACCAATTCGCTGCACAAGCATACGATGCCGTATATCTTTATGAAGCAGCGTTGAAAAAAGCAGGCTCCACAACTGATCGCGAAAAATTCCGTGAAGCATTGAAAAACATTGCTGACTTCGTTGGTGTAACTGGTCAATTCAAGTTCAACGAAAAACGCGATCCTTCCATGGAAGTTCAAGTATTACAAATTAAAAACGGTCAATTTGACGCATTAACAAAATAAGTTGAGGTAGTATAGTGTTTTTACAACAATTAGTTAACGGGTTAACCCTCGGTAGCTTATATGCTGTACTCGCTATTGGCTTAACACTTGTGTTCGGTGTTTTGAATATTATCAACATGGCTCACGGAGGCATCTTCATGATAGGTGCCTTCGTTGGTCTTTTTATGGTAACAATTTTTAACGTTAACATTTTTGTAGCCCTTATCGTAGCTATGGCAGTAGGCGCTATCCTTGGTTATCTTCTAGAATTTGTGGCCCTTCGTCCACTACGCAAGAAAAAGGTGTCTCACTTGGCACCACTTATTAGTACCATTGGTGTTTCTATCTTTATTGAAAGCTTGGCATTATTGCTTTGGGGTCCTCAAACAAGATCTTTCCCACCAGATTATATTGGTGGTCTTATCGACTTTGGGGCTTTTAAAATTTCCATGGTACAAATCATTGGCTTAGGTGTTTCTATCGTTTTAATGCTCATTTTAAATATAGTTATTAAGAAAACTAAAATTGGTAAGGCTATTCGCGCTGTATCAATGAGTACTGAAACGGCAGCACTTCTAGGTATTAATCCTACGATGATTATTTCTGTTACAGTAATGATTGCCTCTGCACTAGGTGCAGCTGCAGGTGTTTTAGTAGGCTTATCCTTCAATGCTATTGAACCTACTATGGGCGTTATCATCGGCTTTAAAGGTCTTGCCGTACTTATTTTAGGTGGTCTTGGCAATATTACAGGTGCTATGGTTGGGGGCTTCATTCTTGGTGTAGCAGAGGTATTCTCTGTTGCCTATGGTGCTTCTACATTCCGTGATGCCGTAGCCTTTGGTCTCATTATCCTATTATTGTTCTGGCGCCCACAAGGCTTGTTTGGTTCTAAAGATAAAGGGGGGAGACCGTAATGGATTTATTAAACCCGTATTATCTACAGATCGTGATGTTCTTCATCATCAATGCCATCATGGGTATTTCTATTTACTTTACACTTGCCAGTGGTCAGCTCTCTCTTGGGGCAGCAGGCTTTATGAGTGTAGGTGCTTATGTAGGCGCTATGCTTTCTTTGAAAGCTGAATTGCCTATCGTTGTTGGCATTCTAGTAGGTGGCTTAGTTGCAAGTCTTGTAGCAGTTATCATTGGCTTACCAACAACAAGACTTAAAGGCTTGTATCTAGCTATTTCAACCCTTGGTTTTGGTGAAGTAGTACGCGTTATTTTCTTGAATTTAGATGTTACAAATGGTGCCTTAGGTTTATCTGGTATCCCTTCTATTCCTCAAGAATTGACAAACTATGCCTATGAATTTGATATGGATGGCCTAATGGGCCTTGATGCTGTGACATGGGGGAATTTGATAGCTATCATTATTTTGTTGGCTATTTTAGTTTTGATTATTGCTTTCTGTGTACGCATTAATAATAGTCGTGTTGGTCGAGCTTTTGCGGCAATCAAAGCGGATGATCATGCGGCAGAACTAATGGGGATTAACGTTGTATACTACAAAATGATGGCCTTTATTATTGGTGCATTTATTGCTGGCATCGGTGGCGGTTTGTATGCTCATATTACAAACTTTATTAATCCTACAGATTTCAGCTACCATAAAGTAGTACAAATCTTGTTATTCCCAGTATTTGGTGGCTCTAATGTAGTGTGGGGTTCCGTACTCGGCTCCTTTATTCTTACATTATTGCCAGAAGTATTGCGTTTCTTGTCCGATTATCGAGATATCATTTATGGTGCTTTACTTGTTATCTTGATGGCTGTTCGTCCAGATGGTATTTTAACAGAATCTATGGTGGACAAAATTAGCCGTAAGTTAGGCTTTAAAAAAGCTCCTTATATTCCAGAATCACAAGTATTAACAGAACGCTTTGAAGCGTACAAACGCAAACAACAAGAAGAAAAACAAGGATAGGAGGGAACTGAATGCTATTAGAATTAAATGAAGTAAGTAAAAGCTTTGGTGGCGTTGCAGCTCTCACTGGTGTATCCTTCGGTGTTAAACAAGGTGAAGTATTTGGTGTTATCGGTCCAAATGGTGCCGGCAAGACTACACTTTTTAACTTGATTACTGGTGTATTTCCAGCAAGCTCTGGTGAAATCGTTTTTGACGGCATGTCTGTAGTAGGTATTAAGCCACATAGAACTGTTGAAATGGGGATTGCTCGTACGTTCCAAAATATTCGTCTTTTTGGTAATATGACAGCTCTTGAAACTGTATTAACTGGTATGCATTGT
>QWCL01000609.1_pt1 | contig 20803 bp, 18 predicted proteins | sample 1972551 | NCBI WGS metagenome assembly QWCL01 (sample SAMN09866709, study PRJNA288562) | Human oral metagenome isolate term2_saliva, whole genome shotgun sequencing... | isolation source: mouth | host: Homo sapiens | place: USA: California
CGGCATTTCTAAGGATACTCCTCTCTTGAAAGAATGGAAATATAGCGACTATCGCGCTGGGGGTGATGTGAACCACCGCCACCTTTCTCACCTTATGTGCCTCTATCCCTTCAGCCAAGTGCAAGAAGGCGACAAGGGTTTCTATGATGCTGCGAAAAACTCTCTCGCCCTCCGCGGTGATGATGCCACAGGATGGTCCATGGGATGGAAAACCAATCTCTGGGCACGCGCCAAAGATGGCAACCACGCGCGTCGTATCCTGAGCAATGCGCTGAAACACGCGAAAGCCACTCACGTGGTGATGTCGGGCGGTGGCGTATATTACAACCTTTGGGACGCACATCCTAGTTTCCAAATCGATGGTAACTTCGGCGTCACGGCTGGTGTTGCGGAGATGTTGCTGCAAAGTCAGAATGAGGTCATCGAGATTCTCCCTGCTCTGCCCACTGACTGGACTGCAGGTTCTATCACGGGATTGAAGGCCGTGGGCAACTTCACCGTCGATATCACTTGGAAAGGCGGTAAAGCTGCGATGGTTAATATCACTTCTCACAAAGGTGCTACACTTCGTGTGAAGGGAGCTGACCTCGCTAAGGTGACTGTCCTGCTGAATGGCCAACAAGTGAAGCCTCAACTGGCAAAGGGTTTTGATGCGAAACTCAATGTTTATGAAATTCCGGGTGTGAAAGTTGGCGACAAAGTGGTGATTGACTATTCTAAACCCACGGCTATTGGTGCTGTTTATGCTGACAACACCACAAACAACGCTTCTTCTCTCCCTGTCTATGACCTTTCTGGCAGACTTGCCCACTCTTCGACTCAAGGCATCCTCATCGCACAAGGTAAGAAGGTTATTAGATATTAGACGCTAGACGTTAGAGATTAGACGTTAGAGGGTCGCAGCCCCTTTTATGCTCGCCACGACAAGCGTGGCTCGGGCATTAGACGTTAGAGAGTTCCGACAAGCACATTCCAAGATAAATAACGACAATGAACAAAATACTTCCACTCTTCGCACTGGCTGCCACTGGTCTTTCGGCTATGGCGCAAAGTGAACTTCCCACTTTTACAGCCAAAGACAAACTAGAAGCTGCCACCTACTACCACATTCGTTTCAAGAATGGCGGTGTAGAACTCGTGGACAAAGGCGCAAATGCTAAATTGTCTACGGCGTATGGTCGCAAGAATGACGCACAACTCTTTGCCTTTATCGGTACAAAAGACAACTTTGTGCTTCGCAGCAAAAATGGTAACTATCTTGCTTACCTAAACAACCGTATGACAAGTGTGAAGGAGGTAGCTAAAGCAGAAGCTCTCTCCATCCTCAATAGCCCCAACTTTGGAAAAGGATATTATGTGATTGCACGCAAAAGCGACAGCGGAAATTCGTTCAATCCCAATGGAGGTACGGGCGTAGGCAAAGAAATTGGCTTTTGGGAGAACGCAGATGCCAACAACTCTCTCTATTTTCCCCTTCCTGACGATGTGCCTACTCCTACCTATTCGGCCTATCGCGACGAATTTATCAAAAAGGAATATGCCTATACCGCCAACAATTCCTTCAATCCCGAACGTCCCCTCACACTTTGGTACGTAAAACCTGCTATGGGGGTAGCCAATCCTTGGATGGAATACTCGCTTCCCTTGGGTAACGGTCACCTCGGAGCCAGTCTTTTTGGCGGAATTAAGGTGGATCAAATCCAACTCAATGAGAAAACCATTTGGACAGGTACGCCAACAGTCATTGGCGACCACGGAGGTTATCACAACCTCGGTGGTATCTTTGTGCACGACCTCAGCAATAACTTCGATGATAAGACGAAGAAGGCGATCGGTTACTCTCGTTTCCTCGACATCGAACGCGGTATTGGCGGAGTAGACTATTCCGACAAAGCAGGTACGAAATACGAACGCCGCTATTTCTCTTCTGCCCCCGATGACGTGGTGGCTGCCCACTACAAGGCCACAGGAGCAAATAAACTCCACCTCCGTTTTGCCTTGGTGGCTGGAGAAGATATCAATGCGTCTGACCCCAAATACGACAACAACGGAGAAGCGTCCTTTGCCGGCAAACTCCCCACAGTATATTACAACGCACGTATGAAGGTGGTGCCCACTGGAGGTACGATGACCGTCACGAAGGAAGGCGTAGAAGTGAAGGATGCCACCGAAGTAAAGGTGATTTTCTCCGCTGCTTCTACCTTTGATGGCAGTGTACCCTCTCGCTCCACTGGCGATGCCAGCACTGTTGCAGCGAAGGTGCAAGACATTGTGACGAAAGCTGCTGCAAAATCTTGGGCAGAACTAGAAAGTACGCACGTGGCCGACTTCGAAAGTTATATGGGACGCGTAAAACTCAATCTCGACAACGCTTCCACCAAACGAAATACGCAGTCGCTCATCACTAGTTATAATACGAGTCCTAGCAATAAGAATTCCAAAGAAGGCCTTTTCCTCGAACAACTCTACTTCAATTATGGTCGCTACTTGATGATTTCTTCGAGCCGTGGTACCATCAATGTACCCTCCAATCTACAAGGTATTTGGAACGACAAGGCAGATGCACCTTGGCACTCCGACATCCACACGAACATCAACGTGCAGATGAACTACTGGCCCGCAGAAACGACCAATCTCTCCGACTGTCACCTCCCCTTTCTCAACTATATCCTCGACAACTACAAAGGAGAAGGTTGGCAGAAAGCCGCTCGCTGGGGAAGCGATGGTCAAAAAGTGGGTTGGACGGTCTTCACCGAGAGCAACATCTTCGGAGGTATGAGCACTTGGGGCGACAACTACAAGGAAGTAAACGCTTGGTATTGCACCCACCTTTGGGATCACTATCGCTTCACGCGCGATGAAGCCTTCCTCCGCAAGGCCTTCCCTGCCATTTGGCAGAGCGCGCAGTTCTGGATGGAGCGCATGATCCAAGACAAAGTGAAAAAAGACGGTACTTTTGTTGCTCCCAACGAGTATTCGCCTGAGCAAAATGACCACCCCAGAGAGGACGGTACGGCACACGCTCAGCAGTTGATTACGGCCAATCTACAAATTGCCCAAGACGCTATCAACATTTTGGGTGCAGAAAGCCTGGGACTCTCCGCTGCTGACGTGGCAAAACTCAAGAACTACGTGGAAAAGACCGACAAAGGTTTGCACATCGAAGAGTATAAAGGCGATTGGGGTAGCTGGGCTTCAGATTTAAAAATCAACAAAGGCACCAAACTCCTCAAAGAGTGGAAATATGCTCCATACAGCGTTTCGGGCGACAAGGGACACCGCCACATGAGCCACCTAATGTGCCTCTATCCTCTCAACCAAGTGGAACGTGGCGATGATTATTTCCAACCTGCGGTTAATGCCCTCACCCTCCGCGGCGATGCTGCCACCGGATGGTCTATGGGCTGGAAGGTAAATCTCTGGGCACGCGCCAAGGATGGCGACCACGCGCGCCGCATCCTCAACAATGCCCTCAAACACTCCACCTCCTATGGCACTGACCAATACCAAGGAGGTATCTACTACAACCTCTACGACTCGCACGCGCCTTTCCAAATCGATGGAAACTTCGGTGTTTGCGCTGGTATGGCGGAGATGTTGCTCCAAAGTCAGAACGAGGTTATTGAGATTCTCCCTGCCCTTCCTCGTGCATGGAAGAACGGAAGTGTCACTGGTTTGAAAGCCGTGGGTAACTTCACTGTTGATGTGGCGTGGAAAAACCTCTTACCCTCCGAAGTAAAGATTGTGAGTCACCTTGGACTGCCTTTGCGCGTTAAAGTAGCAGGCAACACACAAAAGCCAGGTGAGGAGATTGATCCCTATAAGTTCGACCTCACCTTGGTGAAAGTGCTCGTCAACGGTCGTGGTGCGAAGGTAATTCCCGTAGAAACTAAAGACAAAAAGCACCCTACCTTTGAGATCAAAGCCTTGGTAGGCAACCAGATTATGGACGTTCTTGCCGGTGCCACTGTGACCATCGACTTCTCTGCGCCAGCCGTGCCCACCGGCATCGGTCTGGTGAAAAAGCAAGATGCTAAAAAAAAACAAGTTTTTAGTCTTGACGGTCGCGCAGCATCGTCCAACAGTCACGGCATTCTCGTGATTGACGGACAAAAGGTGATGCAATAATCGCGTCTTCTGTTGCGTCTTCAGTAAACCCACTGTCGCGCGCTCAGTGCAACATCCTTATTATCTTATGCTCCGAGTGTTCCTAGATGTTCCCATCTCCGAGCCTCGGAGCATTTTCTTTTCTTCTGCAAAACAGTCTAAAGTTTAGCCTATGCCCCTCCACTACTCCACACTTCTGCTCACCCTTGCCGCAAGTTCGCTCACAGCTTTGGCACAATCCACCGTCCACTATGCGGTGAACGTTGAGAAAAATCAGACCATCACCCACCCCAATCGCCAACTTCGCAGCGTCAGTGTTCAATCTGCCGATGGACTTCAAACGCAAACAGTGGGCACGCGCCTTGTTTACAACGATTTGTCGGCAAAAACCTTCACGGCTCTCCCTGGCGATGCCGTGCACCTCAGCCTTGACTATCAAAGTGGGACAATACCTTGGATGCACTCCTACGTTTATGTCGATCTCAACAGCGATGGAAAGTTCGACTCCACCGAACTCCTCAGTTATTCGTACAGCCAAGGCAAAAACTCGCTGGGAAAAAACATAGAAAAAGGGGCAAAAGGTTCTGGTAGTTCGCTCCAACCTCCCACCTTTCAGTTGCCCCAAACGCTCGCTGTGGGTCAATATCGTCTGCGCGTGAAAGTGGACTGGGACAACACTGACCCTGCTGGTGCAAAAGGGGAAGACGGTACGGTAAAAGGAGAAAATGGCATTGTGAAAAACGGAGGAGCCATAGCAGATTTCACCCTCGACGTGCACGCCTCAGCCTTCACTCCCATTGCACTCTATCTCGACACGCGACACGCCAACATTTATGCCGAACGTGGTGCACTTCCCCTCCAACCGCAGCGCGGACAAGCGCTCACACTGCGTATCGTTCCTGTGGAAAAGTCCTACGAACCTACGCAGTTGGCGGTGAGATTTGGCAAAAATCCCTATGCCGAACAGACCGTGAATGGCGAAACCCAATGGGAGGAACAAGCACTCCAACCCAATGCCAAGGGATTAGTGACGCTTCCTGCCGAGATGATGAACGGCAAAGTGCGCGTGATAGCTCATTATAAACCCATCTCAACGTCTAAATATCTTCCAGCCTTCTCCGACGAATTTGAAGGTGACGACCACAGTGAACCCAACACCAAGGTATGGTCGCGCACTTCTCGCCGAGGTGCTACGTGGAACCGCTTTTGTTCAAACGACACGGCTGTGGTTTATCTCCGCAACGGAGAACTCATTTGCCGCGCCATTGCCACTCCTCAACGTCTCAAAGGTCAAGAACCAAAAGACTTTATCTCGGGGGGTATCAAGAGCGAAGGGAAATTCTCCTTCCAATATGGTAGAGCCGAAGCGCGTATCTTCACAAAACCTCACAATGGCAACTTCCCAGCCTTCTGGATGATGCCACAAGATGGTAGCGCAGGATGGCCAAAAGCGGGAGAGATTGACATTTGGGAGCAAATCAACACGGAGAATGTGTCTTATCACACCCTGCATTCTCACTGGACCTACACGCTCAAGCACAAACAGAATCCCACGTCTGCCGTGCAAGGTCACAACATCGACTACGGTCGCTATCACACTTTTGCTGTGGAATGGACGCCCACGCTCATTTCGTGGTATGTGGATGGCGAATTTGTGGGAAGCGCGCCCAAGAGCACCGACAGCGATGTCCTCGCCAACGGACAATGGCCCTACACCAAACCTTTCTATCTCATCCTCAATCAGAGTGTAGGCGATGGAAGTTGGGCTGCATCCCCCGACCCGAACTTTGTTTATGAAACGCGTTTCGACTGGGTACGTGTTTATCAAACCAAAGCACAGAATCCCACGCTAACGGCCATAGCGCGCAATGTGATTGCTCCTCTCTCTCCTTCGCAAAATAACGAAGACGCTGACGATGCTGCCCACAAAGCCTCGTTGTGGTACGATCTTTCTGGACGTCGCGTCAAAAGTTCTAGCCAAGGTCACGGCATTGTGGTGAATGGCGAAGGTCAAAAGATGCTACTACCCTTTGGCTCCTAGAACTGTTTATTTCCATAAAAAATCCCCTTCTTCCTCTGAAAATGTGGGATAAACCTTGGTCAATCACAGAGAAGTCATTAAATTTGCAGGTGTAATCGAGAGGGAATCTCGGTTGCACCTTTTTGTTTGGGGTATGGTGTAATTGGCAACACTGCAGATTCTGGTCCTGCCTTTCCTGGTTCGAGTCCGGGTACCCCAACTTTCATACTTAAATTAGGTGATATGCGGCAATGAGATTCGTCTTGTTGCCGCTATTGTTTGACTACAACAGCGTGAGTTGACCACTGCAGCGTGAGTTCTACTGCACAACGCGATGGTACTACACCACATTAGCATTCTCTATTATGATTTATGGGCTTATCATTGGCGGCATTTTAGGCTTCATCCTCTCAGGAGGGAGAATATATATCGCCATTCTAGGAGCTATTATTGGCTATTCCTTCGGTCGCTCCTTGCAGATGCGCTTCGGGAAGAATCCACCTTCAGACTTCACAGCTCCCGACAATGTTTACTCCGAGATGTTCCGCGAGCACGACTATTTCGCTCCGCACGATTTTTTCTCCTCGCTTATGGTGCTCACGGCCTATGTGGTCGATGCTGACGGCAAGATTATGCACAGCGAAATGGAACACGTGCGCCGCTTTCTTCGCGCCAACTTTGGCGAACGTGGGGTGAGCGAAGGCGAATCTTTGCTACAACGTCTCTTTCAACACCAACGTCAACTCCGCAACGAACGTGGACAGGAAGCCTACGACCAACTCGTTCAACAAAGTTGTAGATTCATCCGCCATCAAATGTCGCTAGAGGGTTGTTTGCAACTCGTGGATTTCCTCATCGACATCGTCCGCGCTGACGGGGAAGTGCAGGAGGTTGAGGTGCAAGCCGTACGCTATGTAGCAGAACTTTTGGGGCTCTCCAACGCGCAATTTGAAAGTTTGCTCCACCTTGGCGAAGACTCTCTCGAATCGGCCTATGCGGTGTTGGAGATTTCTCCTGATGCTACGGACGAAGAGGTGAAACGCGCCTACAAACGTTTGGCACTCCAGCACCACCCAGACCGCGTGGCAGCACTCGGCGAGGACGTTCGCAAGGCGGCAGAGCGTAAATTCCAAGAGATTGGCGAAGCAAAAGAAAAGATTTACAAGGCTAGAGGAATGAAGTAGAGGTTAGAGATTAGACGTTAGAGGCTAGAAGCTCTAGAACATCTAGAACATCTAGAAAAACTAGAACATCTAGAGAGACTAGAACATCTACTCTCTCTCCTTATGTATTGCTCTCCTCACAATAAGTTCGTACCTTTGCGCCCAGCATTGGACTAATGCCCCAACCATCAGGCAACTCAACAATAAGAAAATCATTTTATCAATAAAACAATATGAATATCAAGTCGATTTTTGCTGTGGCTTTCATGGCAACTGCCCTTGTGGGTACGACCTTCACTCTCGCGTCTTGCGAAGATGACGAAAAACCAGAAACCACCCAAGGCGTCGAAGTCAATGGCACCTACAACACAACCCTCAATGTGGGAGCTGGTACTGGGTCTCAAATTATGACCCTTGCTTCTGTGAAAGACCAAAAAGTGGTAGTAGTTTCTCTCAATGGTAACAATACAACTTTGACTATCTCTAATTACGAAGCCGACCTTCCTGCAGGTTTTCCCTATTATAAGCACATTGCCCAAAAGCAATACATGCTGAAAAACGTGAAAGCTACGAAACTTGCTGACGGTACTGTGAAACTCACAGGACAAGAAGAAGTGACGATGTCACTCCGCATCGTGAAACCCACAGAAGAAAAAGCCAATGTTCCTTTCAATGACTACAAGGCTACAGTGAAAACCGAAGGTACAATCAAGAACGGAAAGCTCAACCTCACCAATAGTTTCACACCTGGAAAAATGCCTTTCCCCGTTGTTTACACCTACACTGGTCAAAAATAAGTTGATGTCCTCACACTTGCTCCACCACTGTCGGCCTTACGACTGTGCAGTGCGCGTGAGTTTGGAACACAAACCCTCAGTGTGCTTCTCCTCGTGGGAAGTGCACTGAGTTTTTCTTCCCCCCCATGGTGATGTTCGGCGATAGTTACATCACCTCTTTACTGAGACTAAATAAGACACTGTAAACAAGGGAATATCATCAAAAATAAGGATTGGAGTAAGCCGAAGAAGTGCGTAATTTTGCAGCGCACTATTAAAAAGCAAGGTATATATTCAAAGAAACAGGCTCTTCTTGTGAATTTATGCCTCATAACATCTAAAAGAAATGCTCCAATGAAAAATCACAAATTTCACGCAAGTTTGCTCTTAGCAGCCACTTTGCTTGGTGCAAGCGGTTTGATGGCTTCTTGCAACGACGACGAAACCCCAAACATCCACAAAGTTCCACAAGCAAAACTGCTGCGCACAGCCGTTGCTTCAGGTGTCTACACCACCACCCAAGGTCTTTCGATCGATATGCTCGGTCATTCCGCCAAATTGGGACAGCAAGAAAATCAAAAGATTGAGGTGAAAGCCCTCACAGACAGCACCATCTCGCTTCACTTCCCAGCCTACGATATTCCTATTGTTGGAAAATTTTATAGCAATGCTGCACAAAAGGAATACCAACTCGATAAAGTGGTCGTGAAATTCCAACCAGACGGAACGATGTCCTTCGCTTCTAAGGTAAAGATTGAAACACAGTTCCAAATGACTCCTGCCAAGGTGAAGAAGGATGACATTCCCTATCACACCTACCCCGACACTCCCATATCTTGTGAGGGAACCATCAAAGGCAAAGAGATTAACGTGAAAATCACTGCCCAACCAGGAAAAATGCCTTTCCCCCTCACCTACAATTATGTGGGACAAAAATAAACTATGCTTCATATATTGATACAAATATGCTGTCTTAACAGACAACATTCTTTGCATAAATACGGACAACTCCTCCTCAGTATGCTTCTCCTCGTGGGAAGCGCACTGAGTTTTTCGTGCTGCAACGGATGGTTTGAAGGCATTTACGACACTCCCCCCAAGGAAGGCGAAACACCACAAAGAGGATTTCTTTCCTATGATGCCACCACGCATCGAGGTAAGATATTTGCCGAGGTGAGCAGTTATCAGCACTGGACGTTCTTCGACCTTCCCAGCCGCACCACGGTCACCAAGGAAATTCCGAAAACACTGTCGGGAAAATGGGATGGAAAATCTGCCATCAGTTATCAGCACGTCACGTTTCCGTCCACCTATCGCACCGACAGTGTGATCCACACCGACCCTATGCCCACTCCTAAAGAATGGTCGTTTGCCTTTCACCACTACGATGTAGCCACCCACAACGGCACAGTTCTCGCCACGCCTTACCATTCTCTCGATGTGCTTCCTCAACAAGGTGCAGAGAAAGACGCGCTTTTGTCGCAAACTTTCACACCCGATGAGTGGACCACTCACCAAGCCCATTACGATCTTTCTGGAATTTTCCTCCATTATATAGGATATCAGCACGCAGCTTTCAATCCTGTGCTCTCCACTTGGATGCATATGGACGTGAAAAATCCACCTCCGCGCTACACCCTCTCCGGTTTGGTCTATCTGCTCCGTCTGCAAGACGGCACTGTGGCAGCGATGCACCTCCCTTCGCACCTCAATGCCGCAGGACAAAAAGGATATGTCACCATCGATTATATTTGGCCCTATTAGTCACCCTCTTTTCCCTTTATGGCAGTTGTTTCTCTCCTAACCCTCGCACTCACCTCTGCAGTTGCACCGCAATTTTCTCCCGACTCCACACTCTCCGAGGCGGTGGTCACAGGCACGCGCACCCCAAAACTGTGGGCTGACACTCCTGTGCCCACTTATGTGATAGGCCGCAACGACATTCGCAGAAGTGATGCCACCAATTTGCGAGAACTCCTCACCCACGAACTGCCGAGTGCGGAATTTTCTTACACCCCTTCGGGACACATCAATCTCAACTTTGGGGGATTTAGTGGTCAAGGCCTTCTCTTTTTGGTGAATGGAGAGCGCATGGCTGGTGAGACGATGGACAATGTGGACTTTTCGCGCATCAACCTCTCCGATGTGGAGCGCATCGAAATCGTGCGCGGTGCTTCGTCTGCACTCTATGGCAGCTCAGCAACAGGGGGTGTGATCAACATCATCACGCGCCAACAACTGAAATCAGACCGCAACAGTGAAGTGAGTGCGCGATGGGCGCGCCACAACAACCGCCGAGTAGATGTCAATTTGGGGTACAACCTGAAAAAGTTCACCCACATCGTGACGATGCACCACGATGCACAGGAGGAATATGCGCTGCAAAATCCTGAAAATGTTGCACTCTTCACCACCCATTCGGTCAACCGCGTGCCAGGACAGCGCGTTTGGCAATTGAAAGATCGCTGGATTTGGTCGCCCTCACAGCATTTCCGCTTGTCGGCGCGCGCAGGTTATTTCTTTCGCCAACAAGACCAAGACGCCACGCAAGCCAATCGCTACCGCGACTTCGTGGGAGGGGCAAAAGCCGAATGGACCGTTTCTCCACAAACGCGTCTTGAACTGGCCTACAACTTTGACCAGTACGACAAGTCCGACCTCATTTTGTCCACACAAAAAGATCTCCGCGATTATAGCAACGTGCAGCACACCACGCGCGCCCTTCTATCGCACGACATCGCCCATCTTCTCCCCACCGACCTAGGACTTACTCTCACTTTCGGTGGCGACTATTTGCGCGACTATCTTATGAGCTATCAGTTTGGTGGTCAATCTCACGTGCAACATTCTGCCGATGCCTTTGCCCAAGCCGATTGGACGCTCTCTCCACAATGGGAAATCCTCGGTGCGCTGCGCTACGACCATTTTTCGCAAGGCGAACACGCACACGTCACTTCTAAAATTTCTGCACGTTTCCGCCAAGGAGCTTTCACCTATCGCGCTGGTTACGGACAAGGATTTCGTGCCCCCACGCTCAAAGAACGCTTTATGCACTTTCCCGTGACGGGACTTTTTGTGTTGCGCGGTAATGAAAACCTACGCGCGGAACGCAGCGACAACTTCCACGCTTCGGTAGATTGGCAACAACATCGCTTGCTCCTCTCTGCAGCCGTGGCTTACAATCTGGTACGCCAACGCATCACCACTGCCCCACCGAGTATGGAACGTGAAAAACAATCGGGACTTCCTTATATCAACTACATCAATCTCCCACGATTGTATGCTTTTTCTTTGCAATGCTCTGCCCAAAACAGTTGGCATCTCGGACTAGGCACGCTCGGTGCACGCCTCAACTATGCTTACACACAAGAAAAAGTGCCACAAGGCAACGCACTCACGCCCTATCTTCCTGCTCGTCCACACGCCCTCACAGTCCGTTTCTCCTACGATTGTCCCATCAACACGCACTATGAATGGGGCATTCAGTTGAGTGGTCGCTGGTTGTCGGGCATCTCTTCCGAAGAATACACCGCCAGCACCGCTGCTGTCCACCAAGTGCACTACCCTTCTTACGCGTTGTTCCGCTTAGGCACTACGTTTTCGCTCAACCGTGTATGGCAATTTTCCCTTGCAGCCGACAACGTCTTCAACTATCGTCCACGCATCTATTATTACAATTCCCCCACAACCGATGGCATCGATGTGCAGTTGGGAGCAACCTATCGGTTTTAGCCTTATCCCTCTTTCTATCTGCCACATTTCCAGCAAAATTCGTATTTTTTCCTTTGCATCCCAGACGCTTCCCCTCGAAGCAAAGACACTTCTCATAAGCTCGCGCCCTTTACTGAAATTAGAGGAATCATTACTGATGTATTCCATCCCCCCCACCAACACAACCAAAGCTTTTATGTTTATCGTATGTCATTCGACAGGAAAATGCGGAATACCTCAAAAAAACACTACATCAAAAGAATAAAACAAAAGATTCTCTTGCACATTTGAAATAAAAAATATAGTTTTGCCGTACATTTCAACATAGACCTTTTCCCCCCTTAAACAAAGATGATAAAAATTCTAACAAAAACAATCTTCTCTTTGTTGATTCTTTCAGGTTGTTCAAAAAACAACAAAGTAGAGCTCTCATTATCGCATGTGCAACCAGAATCATCATTCTCCTTGCCTCCAATAGAACAATGTGACAGCTTTAGCATTGTTCCTCCCTATCAGAATATTGATAGCCTACATAATATAGAGATACCTGATGATATCCGTTATGTATGTGAAGAAATGCAGGTAAACGATAGAATAACAACGCTTCTCTTTTATCATAAAGGCAGTGTCGTAGCCTATGCAATTATGCAACGCTCTATCGCTGACTTCGCGTCATTTAATGCTTCTAAGAAGTATTCAATAAGGCAACAACTCTTCTTAAACAAAGAGCGCAAAGTAATAGTTAATCACTAAAGCTTACATATACAAAGAGACCGTGGCAAAACATCCGTTTTGTCACGGTCTCTTCACTTTTCTAGAAGTATGTATTTATATAAAAACATAGCCAACTCTAAAACAAAAGGAGTAGCTACTTCCGAAAGTGCAAGTTCAAAGAAAACTATCGCTGAGCATACATTTGTTCGTAGTACTTTTCGTATTCGCCCGAGGTGATGTTGTCCATCCATTCCTCATTGTCTAGATACCAACGCACGGTCTTTTCGATGCCTTCTTCAAACTGGAGCGAAGGTTCCCAACCGAGTTCTTCCTTCAACTTCGTTGAGTCGATGGCATAGCGCAAATCGTGTCCTGCACGGTGTTTTTCCACTCGTTGAAACCACCGATGTTGTACGTTTCATTGATTTCTCCTTTGTGGAAAATCACATCTATGGCGCGTGCGTGGTCGATGACATAGAGCCAATCGCGCACATTTTCGCCTTTTCCATAGACGGGCAAGGGACGACGATGGCGGATGTTGTTGATCATCAAGGGAATCAACTTCTCGGGAAACTGATTGGGACCGTAGTTGTTGGAACAATTCGTCACCAAAGTTGGCATACCATAGGTGTCGTGGAAGGCGCGGACAAAATGATCGCTCGATGCCTTCGATGCTGAATAAGGAGAGTGTGGGTTGTAAGGAGTTGTTTCCACAAAGAAATCTTCACCATAAGGTGCTGCACCATCGGGCTTTGTGATGTCGAGCGCGCCATACACTTCATCGGTGGAGATGTGGTAGAAACGCTTCCCTTCGTAGCCTTCGGGCAAACTTTCCCAATAGTCGCGCGCAGCTTGGAGCAAAGAGAGCGTGCCCATCACGTTGGTGCGTGCAAAACCGAGGGGATCTTTGATGGAACGATCCACGTGACTCTCTGCTGCCAAGTGGATGATACCGGTGATGTGGTGACGCTCCAAGAGCGCGCGCACGGTGGGGAAATCGCAAATGTCGGCTTTCTCAAAAACATAATTTGGAGCTTCCTCCACATCTTTGAGGTTGGCCAAATTACCGGCATAGGTGAGGAGGTCAAGGCATACAATTTTTGCCTCGGGATATTTGTTGACAAAAAGACGAACTACGTGGTTGCCGATGAAACCAGCACCACCCGTGATGAGGATATTGGGCATAATATGATGTGCTTTATGCGAGGGTAGAAAAGAGAGCGTTAGGCAAAAACTTGGTGCAGACTGTCGAGCCAGTGAGGGATTTCGAGCCCAAAAGTGGCTTTGATTTTCGATTTATCCAGCACGCTATAAGCCGGACGTTGCACCGGAGAGGGAAATTCGTTGGAATGACAAGGCAACACCTTGCAAGCACTCTCGGGACGAAGTCGACGCAATGCCATCGCAAAATCGTACCACGAACAAGCACCTTCGTTGGAATAGTGATAAACTCCTGCATTTTGAGGTTGAAGTCCGCCTTTGTCGACGATGTGCATCAGTGCAGCCGCCAAATCTTTTGCAGCCGTGGGAGTGCCCACTTGGTCGAACACCACCTTAATCTCTGGACGCGTGTCGAGCAAACTAAAAATGGTTTTGGGGAAATTCTTGCCGTGGATGCTATACAACCAAGCGGTGCGCACAATGATGTGCTGACAGCCCGACGCCACAATGGCTTGTTCGCCCTGAAGTTTTGTGCGGCCGTAGATGCCAGTTGGCGTGCCCGTTTGGTCTTCTCGGCACGGAGTGTTGTAGGGCTCAGCACCAAACACATAGTCCGTGGAAATATGCAGCAACCACGCCCCAGTTTGTTGAGCGATTTGTGCCATATTGTCCACAGCCTTGTGGTTGAGCAAGTCCGCCAGTTCCTCTTGTGTTTCGGCGGCATCAACGTTGGTGAAGGCAGCACAGTTGATGATTACTTCGATGTTGTGCTGCGCCACCATCTGCGCCAAGGCCGCTTTGTCGGTGATGTCTAGCGCATAGATTGTGGAGGATGCTTCGTTAGTGCCTTGTATATCAGTAAAAACGAAATAATGTTGCGGATATTGTGCTGCCAGGACTTGAAGTTCATACCCCAATTGTCCCATGGCTCCCGTAATGAGTAGATTCATTGTAAATATAAATAGTCTTGAGAAGTTGACCTTCACAAGCAAAGTTAGCGATTTTGCAGGAGATGAGCAAGAACAGAAACTGTATTTCCCCACAACAACAGCGCACCAAGGCCGAGGGTCGACCGCAGTGCGCTGTATGACATTAGACACTCTCCGAAGAGAAATGGCGATAGATGTTCTGCCGTTAGGCGAGGTGGTTTATTGGTTTTCCGAACGACGGAGGAGCAACTGGTTGCGCATTTGACGCAACAAGACTTTACCGTGATTGCGGAAGGCAAAGAGCGGAATGGTCACACCGATAACCATAGCCATAATGGTGAGGGTGCAGGTGATCCAGTTGAAGTTGAAAAGCGCAAAATACTTGTCGAACAAAGGATCATCATGCTTGTGGGAGAGCAACTCTACGAGCGACTGGATGCTGCCATAGGCAAATTTACCGGGCACCATAGGGAGCAACGCAGGAAACGAGAGGGTTTCGGCTGGAGATTTGATTTTGGTGGAAAGGGGAATCGACACACAACCGATGACGAGTCCTGCCACTCCGGCTGCCATAGCGATGTGCCAGCCGGCAAAGTCCATGAGGAGAAAGCGAGTGATGTGTCCCAGTGCTGCCAAAAGCGCACAGCCCCAAAAGGTGGAACGCGTGGGATTGCTGATGCTTGCGAAACCGATGCAAGCGATTGCGGCAAAAACACCGTCGTTGACGATATCGTAGGTGAGTTCTAAGAAATTGACCATAAGAGGATAGGATATTTTCGTGAATGAATGTGCTAAGCGGAGGGGATAACTCCTTGATGAGAGGGCACAGCGGAAGGATTCAATAGCAGATGAGTCGATGCTCTCCAACCGCTTGCCACGCTCCACGAGCAGAGGTTAGATCATTCTGATGTCGAAAAGGAGCAACGCGATGACCAATCCCAAAGAAAGGCTCACGGTGATCATCATGGCGTGCACAAAACGGCTCCACGCTGAGAGGTAGTGACCATAGATGAGGTCATTGACGAAGTTGCAGAAGGGCACCCCAGGCACAAGATAGAGCACACTGGTGCTGAGTGCAATGACAGGTGTTTCGGTGAGGGTGAAATTCTCAAAACCATAGTGAGAAAAATCAACGAGTCCGATGCAAGAAACTACGGCTGCCACCACGCCCGACACTACGGTGACGGCGCGATAGTCAATCGATGGCAGGCCAGTCACCCTTAAACAAACGGCAGAAGGCGGCATTGGCGGCAGCAGCCAAGAGGAGCACAATCCAATTGCTCAAACGAGGTATTTTTTTAATCTCTTGCAATTGAGCATTGGCCTCATCGAGCGACACATCTTCGGTGAAAACTTGGTCGGAAAGTCGGCTCAAGCGTGTGATGGTGTCGAAGTTGATGCCAGCGTGCGCCAACGGAGAGATGCAAGTGTAGGAATGTTCGCGATTTTTGTCCCACAACGTGAACAACACATTGGCAGGCATAATGGTGAAAATTACTTCAATGTCCCAGGCTTCAGCCATTTGTTTGACTTTTCTCTGGATACGCATAGTGGTGGCTCCGCTAGAAAGCAGGGTGCTAGCGTAGTCGCAAAAGAATTTAGCGATGTTTTTGAGCTGATTGTGGACTTCATGCGCTGATTGCTCAGCAGGGTCTACAGTAAGGTTCGAATTCATTGATGATGAAATTGGATTAGCAAAACAAAATCTCGCCGCGATATCTCACGATGTCGTGGTGATTGCTGTCTTTTGATGGGACAATGCTGTGATGGCGAGAGGGAGCAAGTTGCTTCGGTCAGGATGGGGTTACGTTTTGGGAGTTTTCTCTCCTAAGAAAGCACGATCGTGCTCTTCCATACATGTCTCTTTGGGAGTTCCGGGCTTCATTGTCGTGTGGTTCTTCTTTGATTTCAAGAAGCGATAAATCAAAGGAAGGCAATAAAGCAAGAAAGTGAAGAGGATGATGCCCAAAAAGATGTAGGGTGCCACCTCATGATTGTTGATTCTTAATCCTTCTAGTAGAAGCATAAACAGGGTTATTGTGTGAGTTTGTGTGGGAAAAGCACCATTCCGTGCCTTCTCCTCCAAGGGCGCGGCATAAACGTTGAAGCATAGTGGCCGAATTTCACTGCAAAGGTACATATTTTTCACGAAACAAGGGGCAGGTGGTTGCTATTTTGTGAACGTTTTCGTTAAGCCAAATGAGCAGAACCGAGCTTGCTCGCGTTATGCCATGGCGAGAAAAGGAAGGATGAAATCCAACGTTCTGCGCTGGGAAGGTGCTTTTCTGTGTTATCTTCTCCATAACAAACTGTACCACAACGCTCCAAAAACAGTATCAAGTTAAACAAGACAAAATCACGAGGACAAAATGTTAATGCCGAACGGCAAAAATCGCAAGTTTTTTCTTCGTTCTAGGAAATCAAAACACACTTCTCCCTTTTCTGTTTTGTCTTTTTCGGCTGGTTTATTTCAAACTTTGGGCATTTTCCTCCAATTTCATCGGACGTTTTCGAAATTTCATCGGACATTTTCAAAATTCCAAGGGAAGGAATCAGAAAAATGTCCGACAAAATTGCACAAACAACACGTCACTTTTTCTAAACGACACGTCGTTTCTTCAAAAACAAGCACTAGTTTTGAAAAAACGACCCATAACCCAGCAAAAACCTCCGAAAACTACGATTTTCAAAGCCGCTGAGAATCGCATAATTCTCAACAACTTTTTCTCAGTTCCAAATACCGCGTTAAATGGAGGGGTACGAAACGCAAACTTTTACTAAATTAAAATAGGTCATTAACTCCAGAACAGATTTGGGACAAAATGCCTTTTCTAGTGCCTACCTCTCATATCGTAGGCTACAACTCAAACAAAAAGCTGGCAGTTCAGTCTGTATATCACACTGAACTGCCAACTTCATTTTCTCCTCTTTAATGCTTTATCTGCAATTTGAGATATCTAAAACTCTTGGTACTTGACCACAGTCTTATTATAGGCCCCCAAAGAACTAATCATCGTGATTAGGAATGGGAGAATAATATTCAACAGAAACACTCTTGTTACCTTCTTCTTTGGCGCGCAATTTACCATCGATGTATAGTTCACAGGTAATCAGCACATTGGGATCTTCTGATTTACCTTCACACCAAATACGAGTTCCCAAAGGTCGCTCTATGACAAAAGTACGTACCCAATAGTCTTTTATCACTAGTTCTTTCCTTGGGTGAGAATAAGATACTGCAATCGGAGCACCAGGTGTATTGGAACGCACCACATATTTCACCATCATATGTTCATCATCGCTGCAAGAACTAAAAGAAAATAGTCCTGCAATCAAAGTGAGAAGGAAGAATAATTTAATACGCATAACTTACATTTTAGCAGTTAGCAAAAAAAACATTACCACTAGTATTTCAGTGATAATGTTTAGTCTATTAACCAATTTGTGATCCGCTTGGGACTCGAACCCAAGACCCATACATTAAAAGTGTATTGCTCTACCAGCTGAGCTAGCGGATCCCGGCAAACTTTGCGAGAAAATCTTTATATTGTTTCGGCTTCTTGCGAAGCTTCTCAACACTTCCTTGCTGTTTGCGAGTGCAAAGATAAGCACTTATTCTTATTTGACCAAACATTTCGCAGAAAAAGTGCATTTCTTCTCCGTTTCTTTGGCGTAACGGGGGATTTAGGCCTTATTTTCTACCACATCAATTGACGAAGATAGCGAACTGGCACACCGTAGTTGAATCCTTGCGTACCGCTGAACCCTGCATAATTGATGGCTACTAATTCTCCCTTTGCATTGAACACCGGAGAACCACTTGAACCGGGCAATGTGGGGATGCTATAGAGTATTTTCTCGGAGGAAGTTTGACTCACATAGCCTTTATTGAATTGCGCTTTCACACCTTCTTTCGTCATTGAGATGTTGGGACCAAGATTGTAGCTCAACATGAAGAGTTCTTTGTTCTTGTCGCTTCCAAACTTTTGAGCCATGCTTTCTGCGAAGGTGTAGGTGACGAGCGGATCTTCCTGAGGAATATCGAAGAAGACGCAGTTTTCAGGCGTCTTTTTCGTATTTAATTGCAGCAAAGCAAGGTCATGTTCCTTGTCTGTACGGAGGATTTCGCAGGGAGCGAAGGCTGCTTTATCTACTCCACTGGCATGATTTTTCACGATACCCACTTCATTGTGGTAAATCAAACGCAAATGATCGACATCTATATTCAAGAGACCCTGCGCTTCATCCTCTAGTTCTTTGATTTTATCCGTGATGTTGCGATGGGTGTCTTCTAGTTCTGCATACTCATAGGTGCCTTCCTCTGTGAATTGCATATAGGTTTCGCAATTTTCAAGGGAAGATTTCAATTCTTGGTAGCGATTGATGTATTGCAAGAGTATAGCAGCAATGCGTTTCTTCAGCACATCGGTCACCTCTTCTTTCTTCTCTTCTCCACTCACCACGTGATGGTTGGTCACGATTTTCCCATCTTCGCCCACAAAGAAGCCGGTGCCGTATCCTTCTGTGGGTTCAATCTTATTGACATTGGTCGTGAAATTAGACAAACCTTCTTCTGGATCAAGATGCGAAAAATAGAAAGAGGGGCAATTCGGAATGCGAATTTCGTAGTAAGCACGGTTTTTCACCATCACCACTGCTGTGGAATACTGTTCTTGTAATTCGCGTTCGTCCATATTTCCACAAGCCGAGAAGGTGAAGACGCAACACAACAAGGCGAAGCACAGCGACAAGAAGCGAGTCGAACGACTAAAAAGCGAGGAATACATGATGATAAAAGGTAAAAAGTTTAGAGATGAATAGGAAATCTGCGACATACAAGGCACGTATTCCTATATTATAATACCATTTAAATGCTTTTTGGGGGTAAAAATCATCTTAGGTCGTTTCCTTAGAAATCCACATAATTTTTCGCCAAAACAGGGCTGAGCCAGTGGCGATAGGTGCGACCGAAATGCTCTTCTTCTTGCGCGGTGAAGATGTGGGGCATCGTGGGAGCAGGCACGCCCTCGCCAATGCGCTGCGGAGAAATCTCTTCCCAAGCCTCATCCCATAGGTCGCGCTCTATGAAACTTTGCAGGGTGGCTTGTCCTCCTTCCACAAAAAGCGATTGTATGCCGTCGCGGCGCAGTCCTTCGAGCAAGGCATCGATGTCGGCATAGGCCTGAAAACCAGCAGAAAGTGCACGTTCATCCACACTACCCAGGACGCAACGGAGGGGAGACTCACCCGGCCAGCAGCGCACATTGAGTTGCGGTGCATCGAGTTGGAAAGTTTTGCGGCCCACTAGGATGGCTTGGTGGGTGGCGCGAAAGTGATGCACACGCAATAGGGAAGATGGAGAAGAAAGTCGGAGCGGTGCTACTGACACTTCGCCATTTTCGTCCAAACTTCGCGAGCGGTCGATAAACCCATCGGAGGTGGCAGCCCATTTCAAGGTGATAAAGGGACGACGCAACACATTTTGGCAAAAGAATTTGCGATTGAGATAAATGCACTCCTCGCGCAACACGCCCACTGTGACTTCTATGCCGGCTTCTTGCAGCATAGCTATGCCACGGCCACGGACTTTGCGGAAAGGATCTTCCGAGCCGATGACGCAACGTTTCACCTTGTTTTTGATGATCAAGGCGGAACAAGGCGGAGTGCGTCCGTAGTGAGAACAAGGTTCTAAGGTGACGTAGATGGTGCTTTCGGCAAGGAGGGGACGATCTTCGGGACGAACTGCACGAAACGCCAATACTTCTGCATGCCCTTCACCAGGACGAAGATGATAACCTTCGCCAAGAATGCGTGCATCTGCACCAGTGCCATACACAATCACTGCGCCCACCATCGGATTGGGAGCCGTGGTGAGTTCGCCTTGTCGGGCAAGTTGGAGGCAACGTCGCATCCATCGTTCGTCTTCTGCCTGAGTGGCAAGAGCAGTGTCCGAAGGAGCTGTGGAAAGTGGAAGAGAAGACATGGGATAAAGGGATAACTGAAAATGAAAACTGAGGGAAAACGTAACGGTGGTGTTGCGTCTGCGCGTGGTCTTCCTTCGCAAGTCCACTCTTGCTGCAGAGCAGACTGTGCGAAAGTTACCTCTTACTTATCGAGTTTCCAAGTGGCACCGTCTTTGGTGTCTTTCACGGCAAAGCCGAGAGCCGCCAGTTGGTCGCGAATTTGGTCGCTCGTTGCCCAGTCTTTGTTGGCTTTTGCCTT
>QWCL01002001.1_pt1 | contig 20766 bp, 20 predicted proteins | sample 1972551 | NCBI WGS metagenome assembly QWCL01 (sample SAMN09866709, study PRJNA288562) | Human oral metagenome isolate term2_saliva, whole genome shotgun sequencing... | isolation source: mouth | host: Homo sapiens | place: USA: California
TCAAGGTATCGATTATCTGAATCAAATTGCCACACCTCCGCCAGCGGAAGGTTTTGATAAAAAAACCAAAATCATCATCGCTATTTTGAGTTTTATCGGTCTGATAACCCTGATCGCGATATTCGTTTTTTCACAAGATTCTACGCCAAATGCCAACCCGTCACAAGTTGCAGCGCGCGTTAATAAGCTGCTCACCATTTCCAAAAAATACAATAATAAGTTCCGCTCGACCAGTCTGCAGACCACCAATAGCTCTCTGGTTGCAGTGCTGACCACCGCAGATGCCTCAATGGGCGAAGCGCTCCAGGCGACCGGCATCAATTATAAGGAAAAGCAAAAGGACATCCTCGCTCTAGATCCGTCAGAAAAATTAGAGAAAAAATTGGACGAAGCTCTTCTAAACACGCAATTGGATATTACCTATGCCCATGAGATGAATGTGCAAATAACAGATACGATCAACATGATGAAAAAGGTATATAAATCCACCAAGTCAAAAAAGATGCGCGAATGGCTAGTAAAAACTGCTGGCGATTTAGAGAATATTCAGAAACAAATCAATCAAATCATTAAAGCAGATTAAGCTTCCGAGACTAATCGATAGCTCAACCTCGCCAAGTCAAAGACCTCTTCGTCAGTCAATTGACCTGAACAAATAATTGTATTCCAATGTTTCTTGTTTAAGTGATAGCCTGGTAAAACCGTTTCGTATTTTTCTCGTAAATTCTGCGCCAACAACGGATCGCATTTTAGGCTTACTCTGAGCGGCTTTGAGCCTTCTGTCACCAATGCTACCATTTTCCCCGCGCCATCATTATCTCTACCAAATTTATATACCGCAACATCCTCGCCAAATGGATAATCCAGCCATACGCCCGGCAAACTCAGAATAAATTCTTCAAATTGTTTATGTGTCATACCTTTACCTTTTTCAAATAATATTCAAGTTCCATAATGCTGCCGCGGATGTCTTCCAGCGCTCGATGATCTTCTGGCTTGGCGAATTTCTTACCGTATTTACCTTCAAACACCACCTTCCATGCGCTCACATCCAACACACGATAATGTAGTTTTTTTGACAACGTTGGCCACCATTGGTCAATGAATCGACGATCCTGATGAATTGAATTGCCTGCTAACAAAATCTTCGTTTCGCCCGCAAAATGCTCATCACAAAACGCCAACAATTCGCGTTCTATTTCTGCCAAAGGCTTGCCCGATTCATTCTGCTCCTCCAGCCCGCGTCGCGCTTCCGGATGCTCATTCCAAAAACCAGCATTTCGATCTAACAGCTTAGCTAGCTTTTCCGAATCGTGACGCACAATTCCTTCGTACGTCGCAATTTCCTTAAAATTCCAATCCGTCGCAATTGCCGCCACTTCCAAAATCTCATCATGTACTGGATTTAGTCCAGTCATCTCCAAATCCACCCACAAAATCTTCTTTGGCTTAAAACTTGCTTTCATATCTCTATTATACTACTTTTTGGCATCGTAGTAATCTCGAGAAAACCGCTCTGGCACCTGTCTTAATAGCCTTTCAACAACGTCATCAAACTTTGCCGCACCACCAAGCTTCAGGCAATTTTCTCTTTCAATCCGAAGGGACTCAAGCACGCCATCAGACGGGACAAAATCCGTCTCATTCACTAGATAATAATACATCTCAATAGCACTCATATCTTCACAACCATACGGTATCATTCCATAAAACTTTAGATTTTCTACATAGCGTTCGACCAATTCGTCGCTGACTTCTAACGCCTTATCTAGCTGTAGCGCTTGCATGAAATAATCACCCCTTGGATCACCATAAATATCATCTGGCAATTGAACACTCTTGATGGTTGCATAGTCAATCCCCTGAACTTGCATATCAGACAGAAGCCTCACTGCCTTGAGGGCTAATTTATTGCCAATTCGATAGCCATAATCAATGTCGTGTTCAAAAACTGTCGGTCTAATAATATGCTCAGCAGTATCCAACACTGCTTGAGTGCTAGCCAATAGACTCCAAGCACCGTTGTTCTTGTGTATGAGCACTTGATTGATTGTAAAATCATGCCGCCTCATAAACTCGGCAGTAGATTGTACATACTCCGCGCCATAGCCATTCATTGCATCACGTGGCGAAAAACGCATTGAAAGATCGCTCGCTACCGCCCGAATCTCATCTGGATCATAATCGCCACTAGCAATAACTTCTTCTAAAATTACCAAATCGACATCGCGAGGAGGCGGTAACTGACGGTCGCTATGAACTAGAGACTCCAAAACCTGACGAGCCGCCCCACCCTTTACACCAATAAATGACGGTAGTTCGTCTAGATCAAAACCCAAATTAGCCCGCTTAATAGCATCGGCAGGTAATTTATATTCATATATTTCATTGCAGCGAGCTTCCGGGTTACCAGGCTGCTCGCAATCATAATATTTCAGCTGGCAGCTAATTCCTCCAAATTCTACGCGGCGCTCGCCGCTATCAAGAACTTGCAAAGCGCGAGGCTGATACATCTTCGCCTCTATATCACTCGGAGTCGGGCTTAATTTTTCCATAATTAATATTATAGCATAAACAATTTAAAAAGTCAATCAAAGAAGTCCTCTCATCACGCATTGGATCTAGTCCAGTCATCTCCAGGTCGATCCATAATATTTTTTCGCCTTACTCATACTATCTATTATGCGCTCGTTATCTGTTTATCTGACCATAAAAAGCTTCTTGCTGCTCGCTCGTTAACACATTCTGCACTTCAGCCCAAACCTTAGCCTCCGCCTCATGGACATTGTGACTATTTACCGCAGACCCGTCTAGGACCTGATGCAATTGACCCTTGGTGATAACTCGCTGATGTTGTAAATCAAACAATACTCTTACTTGTTTATTAGCCTTGTTTTTCATTGCGTCCACTATCAGCGCGATTTGCTCATCTGCTATGGCGGGGATTTTTTGCTGCCGCTCTGGACCGAGTATCAGCGAGCCGACTTTCGGCCGCGTCACACGAACCAAGTCACCATTAGGAGCAACTCTATCACCAAGGGATTCAGACACAGCGCTGCTACTCAAGGCTTGAGCAACTTGATTCTTGGTTACTGGTAAAATTGTGTTGAGTGTGTATCGACGACCATCACGCGTATCATACCACCATGGTAAAGCCAGCACTAACGTCAACGCCTCCGAGCCCATACGTCGCACTAAGCTGTGCGAACTAATTTCATACTCAGAAATACCACGTTCGCCGGTGTGAATGTTCGTGTATTGGTTGACTGTTGTTCGTCCAATGCGCCGACTACCAGCTTTGGTATACAATAATTCCTGAAACCCGCGCACCAAAGCCACCGATATATTGTGTTTTTCCTCGCTGTTTAGTTCACCCATGTCGATATCGTTTGGATTAACCGACAGGCGCCGACATATTTTACTAAATTGATAGTGAATATTATCCGCCTTATTGGGATCAATACCATTAGTCAGGTAGACGTCATTGCCAGTACGACAGCCGTCATAAATCTCTCTGGTTTTCAAAAAAGCATCGTATTCGGCAAAAAAGTCATCTGTTGTATCGGGGCTGACAAATTCCTGGAACAATTCCTTTGGTTGATGCCAGGCGGCAAAGCCACCACCCGAGACGGAGGCTGCCATGGCCGATAATGCCAACACTTCACGTAAGCTTCCCCCATTCTTAATCATTTCTGCTAATGACCGAGAAAGTTCTGGTGACAATGGTAAACTATCCATAAACTCACCAATTTTTGTGATCTGCCCCTCTCCATCAATTGCTTCCAGGGTTTCCAGCAAATCGTACGACTCTTGAATAACTTTTTTACTAGCAACAGGATGCATCAGGTATCGGTTCAGATCCTCAAAATCACCATTCAGATGGATAGCCGACAAAACGTTGCGCACAATATTCGTGTGATATATCTCCGGTGGAATATGCTGTTCACGGGACGCAATATCATAAAATCCTTTCAGCTCATCTGGCAAATAAATCTTATCGTAAGATATCGGACGAGCCAATACAAACTTAGCGCCATCAATATCACGACCGCCCCGCCCCGCCTGCTGCATCAGCTCTGCTTGAGTACACAATCGAGGTGGCAACCCCTCCGTGCTCTCTTCACCAATTTCTTTACTCTTCGTCAGTCCATTTGACAGCACCAAATCAACCTCGGGGATGGTAATACCAGACTGTCCAGCCGAGGTCGAAACGATGACAAACGACTCATCTTCTGCCGGTTCAGCAGTAAAAATTTCTCGGCGCGCAGCTTCTGATATGCCAGAATGTAGCTTGAAGAATCGTATTTTCCTGGGTTGATGGCGAGTATGACGTTTGATTGACGCAATGGTCTCATCAATACTCCTCACACCTTCAACAAAGATTAGTGATTTTTTCGAGTCCTTACCATATTCAAGGTAGGCTTCGGATACGGTATTCACCTTATCTTCTTCAATATCAATATCATGCGGCCGACCCTTAATGGTTACGACTGGTAGTTCTGACCCATTAATATCTTCGTACATCGCCTGAGAAACTTCTGTATCAGGCGTGGCACTAGAAAAAGCCATATGCCATTTGTCGGTATTCTCTATCGATTTTGCCGCCAGAGCGGTAGCAAATTCCATCTCCAAATTGGCTTCATGTATTTCATCAACCAGGATAAGCGTCTTCTCGTCCTGCCAGTCGCTAGAAAATTGTTCCAGCTTTTTCGTAAACGTTGCTGGAGTCATGAAACAGAGCCTAGTGTCCGGCGTCGCTTCAGTGGCACGTCCGTGAATCTTGCCCACCAAGTGATTAGGATATTGTTCGCCAAGCTGTTCACGCAAACTCTTCTCGACATATTCAGTAACATTATCGACGATAACCCGCCGCGGCATCAACACCATGACACGATCAAACCGCTCCAGTGCATACTGAGCGGTTTGTGTCGTTTTACCACTACCCGTCGGTCCGCACAGCCAGGATATTTTACTTTTCGATAATGTGTCTAATATCTCTGCTTTGTGCTTATATGCAGGTAGTTTTTTGTCACCAAGATCATAGTCAGCAAAAGGAGTTTCCGGTAGTTTACTGTACCGTTCCCGCAATTCTTTTAAACGCTGTCGCCTCTGTTCGGGCGGTTCACCATAACTATACGACGGTTGACTGGGTCTTTCAATATTTCGACTCAATAAATGACTACTGCTAGATTCTTGCGATCTACGTAAATAGCCCGGCCGCCGAACTCCATCTTTCACACTACTCTCTCCTTTATACTCACATTGTAGACAGGAGAAAGTAAAATAGCAAACGTAAGCGTCTTAGCTTTTTCTTGTCTAGTTTGTCTAACTTAAAAAACGAATATTTGTATAGCAAATCGCAATTTGTATTACACTGCCGCCTCTCTTTTGCATTTATGTTATTTTTCAAGCGCGCTATGATACACTGGTGTCATGACAAAACGCATTCTACTCAAATTATCAGGTGAACAACTTCAAGGCGAATTCGCTAGCGGCTTTGACCCAAAACGCGCTCGCTGGATTGCCGAACAAATTCGACCAGCACTGGACGACGGGGCTGAAATTGTAATTATGGTTGGTGGTGGCAATTACGTTCGCGGCAATCAAATCATCGGTCACGGAATCCAACCTGTTTCCGCTCACAATATCGGGATGCTTTCTACGCTTATGAACGCCATTGCTTTGGCTGACGTATTAAATGACGCGGGACTGCCAACTCGCGCATTATCTACGGTTGAAGTCAATCAATTTATTGACCACTATACTTTCCGACGCGCAATTAGCCATATTAAGAAAAACCGCATTGTTATTGTGGCTTGCGGCACCGGCCGACCATTCCTGACTACTGATACCGCAGCGTTAAATCTAGCACTGGAAATGCAGTGCGACGCTGTGGTTAAAACAACGAAAGTCGACGGAGTTTACGACAAAGATCCCATGAAATTCCCTGACGCCGTGAAAATTGATCATTTATCTTACCAAGAAGCCCTGACAAATCCTAACATTGCTGTTATGGATAAGGCGGCAATTGGACTAGCAATGGACGAACATATTCCAGTCATCATTTGCGACCTGCTCACAGACGGAAATATTCTCCGCGCAACCCGCGGAGAGTCAGTAGGCACACTTATTAGTTAAGGTTTAGTCCTTTTTCTTGTCTAATTTATCGAGTTTCAAGAAGTGAACGATTGCATATACAACAAATGCAACGGCCTTGTTGAGAGCCAACGATCAACTGCACTAACGGATCAACAAATGCCGTCACCAACTTTTTAACCGTATCACCAGCCGCGGTACCGATTGCCAAACCAACCGCCATACCGACAACGCCCTGTTCGCGAATAAAATTAACAAATCCAGCCATGTGAGTGTCTTTTATCGCTGCACTTACAATTTTCTTCTCTTTAAGAGCGGCAACTTTCGCGGCGGCTTTTACACTCTTAGAAACCAACTTTTTAGCCGATTTGTCGGCACTAGGTTTTGCCATAATAAATTCTCCTTTTGTTGTTGGATATTATATCTTATTTGGCGCCACGATTCCCAAAATAGCCAATCCGGCCTTAAGAATATCGGCGTAAATTGCCACGATTCCTACACGATGCGCCTCTTTGTCGCTACCAATAACCTGATTTTTCTCGTAATAGCGATTAAATTCTTGCGCCAATTCAAACAAATATGTACAAATGTGATGAGGTTCCAAACTTTCCTTAGCGCGATCAACCACATCCACATACTCACTCAATTTTCTGACCAGCATTTTATCCTCATCAAACAACTCTGTCGGAAAGGCAATTTCCTTGTCGGATTTAGCTAAAATACCTCGCGCTCGGGCATGGGCGTATTGCAAGTAGCTTCCCGTATTTCCCGTCAGACTTACCGCGTCATTAATATCAAATATGACGTCGCCGCCGATCTTCACTTTCAAGAATTGATAACGGAGCGCACCAGCGATCACGTCGTCGGTTGGTTCGCCGCCAGCATTTTCAATTGCCTTCTTAAACTCATCGAACAGCCAGCCAATTGTAACAACCTCACCCGTTCGAGAACTCATTTTTCCAGTTGTCAATTTGACCAAGCCAGTTGCGTAATTGAACAATTTTCCTTTCAAGGCTGGAATCGACAATTCACTAGCCGCAATCACGCCACGGAAGTATGCCGCTTGCTCCTCGCCATTTACCGTAATTGACAAGTCCAAATTCGGATAATCCTTATACTTCAACTGAATCAATCCCATATCATGCGCCCCATAAAGACCATTGCCATGAGATCCGATAAACACATTATCAAACGCGCCGTATTTGCTACCCTTAAAGACGTATGCGCCGTCAGATTTGGTAAACACCTCTGGCGTTTTCTCTTTAATCAAAGATTTACCCAATTCTTCAGTTTCACTCTCAACATAACGTCGCTCAATCGACACGTTTCCAAGTCGCCCAACATTAGAGTCAATTTCGTCAAAACTCCAACTTTTACAGATTTCGTAAACTTGTTTATATAGCGGATCATCCAGGACGAATGATTGCTTAGCTAGTTCATCAATTTCCGCCTTCGCCTCTGGAGATTCTTTCGCCGCACGCGCACCTTCAACGTACATGCGACTCATAAATTCATTTCGCTTATCAGCTGGGATTTCGTTCAATTTATTTACATCGCCGTCAATCTCACGCAAAATCGCCCACATACTTTTACCGACATGCGTTCCGACATCACCGTGATAACTAACTCGATGCACAATTGCGCCATCAACCGCCAACAAATTAGCCATCGTGTCCGCCAAAATCGCATTCAAAGCGTGTCCGATATGCATAGCCTTAAATGGATTCGGGCAATTGGTTTCAATTACAACCGTCTGACCGGCGCGCTTCGTCGTTGGCTCTTTTTTCAAAGAATTTAGCACAGATTGATCGCTCAGTTTTACATTGATAAAACCTGGACCAGCCACGCTTACTTCACTAAACTCCTCTTCTTTGCGCAGATTTTCAGCAATCATCTCCGCAATTTCACGCGGATTCTTCCCTAGTGGCTTAGCCAATTGCAACGCCACATTTGTAGCAAAGTCACCAAACTTCGGATCAGGACGCGTCAATTGTACCGATACATCTTGGTCAAAAAGTTGCTTCACTACTTGAGAAATAATCTGTTCCATACTGTTCAGTATACAACAGAGGTGGATTATTATCTAGCTAAATCTCTACGCAGTTTCGTCAAGCTCTTCCAGTTCCAGACTTAATTTCGTCGCCGAACTTGGGCTAGATCCTTTCACGTGTTGCAATACATATGTCAATGCCGACATATCGTCTCGACTCAATACGCCTTCGGTAAGTCCGTGAATATCTTTTTCTTCAGCCATTTTATTCCTTTTTGTTTTAATTTTTTATACAGTAAAATGATATCACATTATTTTTATTTTGTCAATGACTAGAACCTTGCAACCACTTACTTGGCTTTATTTTTGTCTGATCGACGCTTATATTCTTCTGCTATAACCCTACCTATTTCGCTGTCTTTTAAGTACTCTTTACATGACGATAATAAACGCTCGGATGCATCAGAATCCTTCATCTCTAGCGCCTTTCTATATGAATTACTAAACGCCGCAAGCATACCATCCTCATCTTCCATGACCCTAATAGTAAGTTTCTTGTCCTCTGACGATACGTAAACAAATATCAGGTCTGCGCCAGATTTCAATGCCGTATGAATCGCTGCAGAGCCCATTTCACTGCGAGGCTTTGAACCTACTGAGTCATCCGCTGAATATCCAGCCAAAACCAAAGACCCACCATCCTCAACAAATTTAACCGCTTCTTCGTAATGGTCTGTTGAAAAGTGAGCCGGTTTTTTACTCTTTTTATCTACCCATTCATATGGCACGCCAAAAAAGTTTTTAGCGCCAAACGCAAGATACTGTATAGCCTCTAGGTTGATTCCGCCAACGCCCTTCTTAATCCAATCTCTATTTGTCGACGCTACGCCAATATTAATTTTGTTCAACAAAGACGCCAAATAACTAGCCGTAGGAACATCCTCTCCATTGAAATGTGTTGGCGATATAACACTTCCCTTGCCTTCTTCTTTGGCTTTTTTGGCGGCTTCAATTAAGATATCTTCGCCAATTATTTCAACTTCCTTTTTGCCATGCATTAAGCCCATCAATAGCTTAAGTCCAGAGGAAAGACGAACGTCTGTTTCTGGCAGTCCCAACTCTTCTCCAGCTGCCTCAAGTTTTTCTACCGCCGAATTGTTAGTTAGTCCAAAAGGTTTGCTTTGCTTTTCTCGTCTACCACACACCCATTTCTTAAGAGAACCAAGCGCAACCGACAGAGAAAAACCCTCTCTCTGTGGCTCAATTTCTTTTACGTCAATATCAGACTCTTCAGTGATTTCTGGATAGAAAACTTTATTGAACAATTCTTGCTCTTCTGAGGTTGGGATAAATTTATCTATTCCTGCAGCCATTTTAGCTATCTCTCCTTATTACGCAGCCAATACCGGATCATATTTATCACGCATATACCCCAATATCGCCTTCCCGCCAAACACCTCCAATATGCGACACTGCTCTTCACGAGCCGCCTTTGAGCAAGACGCTTCATGCGAAACATTGACATAAGCTTCAACTTCATCAGGACTAGGCTTAATAATCTCACCAAATACCAGTCGCACAGTTTTTTCACCTAAATACTGTTTTAGATGTATCGCATTGTCATTAAATTGGTTTGGATTTCTCTTCTGACCCTCAACCTGCATAAGTACAGGAATTATGGTAGCACCCGTCGCCAGGCTTAGATGAGGAGCTAATTTACCCGCCTTTTCTGGCAGTTCACCGTCATTTTTTATCCCAATATTGCTCATCGGGTTATGTGCTGCAGTAATAACAGAAAGTCCACTATCTGTTATTTTTTCTTGCAGACCTAAGTAATCGTCACTATTAAACGGCAACGCGTACTTATTATCAATAGCATCTTTTTCCACAGACAGATCTCTTCCATACGGAACCTGAAAAAAGTTATCCATCCCAACAAGTTTATATGGTATCCTCTGATGCCAAAGACCCATATTAGTGGAGGCTACTGTCACGCCTATGTGTCTAAACTCAGAAACTACGCTAGCAACAGTCGAAACATCAACGTCCGTTAGGTGACTCGTAGCAAATATAACACCCTTGTTTTCCTCGGTTTTCTCAGTTGCCTCCAGAAGATTACCAACCCCCTCAACGTTAACACCCACATTACCAAAAAGCAAATCAGTAACCAACTCAAGAGGAACGCGCAGTCTTCTTGGGCTCGGATCATACAGACCTTCAGATGCGCCCTTTTTAGCGCACTGTTTAATCTCTTTTATAGCCTCAGACCCCGAAAAAGTCTCAATTGTCTTCATGATACTCTTAATTATACAATATAATTGGCTATGCTGTCAATAGTAAAACGCTGCTCGAAACTCTATTCGCAACCGTCACAAATAGTCAGACTTGCTGGGTCAACTGGTGCTGCAACAGTGCCATTCGACTTTGCTTGATCATCAGCCGCTTCTTGTGCCGCTTTAAGAGCTGCGTCAATAGCGCTTAATTTTTCTTCCAAAGTCATGTCATCAGTAATAATCTGATTTGCGTTCATTTTCATTTTCCCCTATATTTAGTAGTTACTTAACTAATTTTACGCTAGATATAGTGCTTATGCAATAAAATGCAGCCAATTGCCCGTTGTAGTTAACTGCTCGCTTTTTATCATCCCAAACCACAAATTCCGCCTTACCGTTTCGAAACGCATTTTCTGAATGGCGCGCAGTCGGCTCTGATATCCAAATTATAGAATTGCCAAAACGTGCAAAGTGCAGCGGCGTCACCAAAGGAGTTCTATCAACATTCACCGTCGCCAACGCACCAACTTCGACTGTATCTAATATTTCTTTCGCTAATTCGTTCATATCATCAACTCCCATTACTTCGTGGTATTAACTTCGTAACTAGTGTTCGTGCTTTCAAAGAAATTCACCAATTCCAGCGTATCGTTGGCAGCTGCCATCCATTTGGCTGGATTTGGCACGTTATATTCAGGCTCAAAACCTAATTCCTGCAAGCGACGGTCGGTCATATGCATAACATACTGATTGACATAATCAGCGTTCAATCCCAAAATTCCCTTTGGCAGCATATCCTTATTGTAAGCCTTCTCAAGTTCTACCGCCTGCAAAATCAAGCCACGGATTTCTTCTGCGAATTCCTGTGTTTGCAATTCTGGGTTCTCGTCCAAAATTGTCAAAAGCAAATTGATACCAAACGTCAAATGAAGATTTTCATCGCGAGTAATCCAGTCCAGTAGCGAGCCAACATTGCGCAATAAATTACGCTGACGGAAACTCATGCCAACCATAAAGCCTGAATAGAACCAAATTCCCTCAAGCACGATGTTATACGCCACCAAAGATCTAACAAAGTCCTTCTTGCCTTCCAGCGAATAAATATCCAAATTCGGATCAAGCATCACGTCCAAATGCTTATTCTGGAAGTCAGCCTTGTCAGCCAATGATTTTTTACCAAATCCCGCAGCGTAAATTTCCTCGCGATCAAACGGAAATGTCTCAATAATGTATTCAAATGTCATGAAGTGATTAGCTTCTTCCCACATCTGTTTTGACAAATATAGTTGAGCTTCCGCCGCATTCACATATGGATAAATACCGAACGCCAATGATTTATTAATTAATAGCTCGTTTGGATTCAAATAGCTAATAACCGTTTTCAATGCGTGCTTCTCGTCGTCTGACAATTTTTCAAAATCCGCCAAATCTTGGACTAATTGAACTTCATTTGGAAACCACGTGTTAGCCACTGCTTGATTATAAAGATCATACGCCCAAGGGTAACGAATTGGGTGAAGTGACAATCCATCGCGTAATCCTGAACCTAAAATTCCCATCTTAATTTCCATGTCTCGCGTCTCCAGATACATATTTCGAGAAATCGCCTGGTCGACCCACTTCTGAGCCCTAGCCGCCACCTCAATAAACGCGTACGGACTGAGCTGGAAACTTGTTTTATAAACATCCTTGATATTCTGAGGAATACCGTCAATATCTTGAATATCGCCTTGCGCCGCAAAAATCTCATCCTTCAAATTATCCCATAGACCAAGCTTCTTCAAATCGCGAACTAAATTATGGTTCACTTCCAAAAACTTACCATTCAAAGTCGAGCGACTGAAAATCTGCGCAAATTGCGGATCAATTCCAGGAGTCGTTCCCGCCACATGACCAATGTTAGCTGTCGGCGCAATCGCCATAAGAGTCGCATTTCGCATTCCCTTCTTCACCTTCTTTCGCAAACCATCCCAGTCCAGTCGCGTCTTTTGGTCTATTTTCACCTTCACGCCGCGATCTTTCGACAATTTATCAACCGTATCAATTGGAAGAATTCCCTTGCTCCAACCACTGCCCGCGAATGTTGGATAACTGCCTAATTCCTTCGCCAGGTCAGCCGATTGGTCAATGGCGTGATAACTAATAAACTCTGTCAATTGATCAACCAAATCATACGCTTCTTTCGATTCGTAGCAATAACCCAACTTCTCCAACACGTCAGAAAGACCCATAATCCCCAGACCAATTGCTCGAGTTTGTTGATTCGAATGCATCGCTTCTGGAATTGGCGTTTGAGTGATGTCGCACAAATTGTCCAATTGTCGCACTGCCGCACGAGCCGCTTCTTTCAATCTATCCCAGTCCCAAGTCTTATCCTCGCCAAGAAATGCCGACAAATTAATGCTCACCAAATTACACGTCGCAATATTATTCTTATCCTGCGGTAATGTAATTTCCGTACACAAGTTACTGAGGTGAATCGTACCCGTATTGTTATTTAATGCTCGCACGTTAATCGTGTCTTTCCAAGTCAGCCACGGATGTGATGTCGCCTGCAAGCTAGTCAAAATGCGCTTAAATTGCTGACGAGCTGGAACTTTATCAAACGTACGCAATTTTCCAGCTTCCGCCATCTTGATATATTCTTTATATCGCGCCGAAAACGCCTCGCCATATAATTCCGTCAAATCTGGAGTTTCCGCTGGATCAAACAAATACCAATCTTGATCTTTTTCTACTCGCTTCATAAATTCGTCAGATATAAATACCGCGGTATTTGCAAATCTAGTTCTTAGATATGGGTCACCAGAGTTTTGACGAAGGTCAACAAATTGATCAAAATTAAGGTGCCAGTTTTCCATGTAAATTGCAGCCGCACCAGCCTTTTTTCCCTTACGAGAAACCGCAAAAAGTGCCGTATCAATCATCTTCATGAATGGAATTGGGCCAGTCGATTCAGTATTGGTGGTTTTAACTGGGCTACCCGCCGCACGTAACTTTGTAAAACCAATGCCAATTCCGCCCGTGCCTTTAGCGATCCACATTGTGTCGCGAACAGCCTTAGCAATTGATTCCATATCATCATCGACATTAAGCAAGAAACAGTTACTGAGCTGCGGGAAAGAACCGCCAGCGTTAACTCGCGTTGAACCACCCGGGACATACTCCAAATTGCTCATGTGGTTATAAAACTCAATCGCTGCAGTCGTTGGGTCAGATTCGTTGTAGCTAAGCCCCATAGCAATTCGCATGTGCGTAAACTGAGGTGTTTCAATTGGCGAACCGTTTTGCTTACGAAGAGCATAGCGATTTTTATTGGTCACCACACCCAAATATTTACTCAAATCATCACGCGCTGGATCAAGTTCTGCCGCCAGCTTTTTCAAGTCAAATCGACCGTCGGCCATACGCTTATCCAACAATCCTTAATTCCATCAAATAATGTCAATTGCAATTCAGTCGCAACTTGAACAACCTTAGAGATTTGGTCCGGCAAACCTTCGCACGCCTTTAAAATAGCTGTATTAATTTTATTTGCATCAAACGGTTCTTTCGTTCCGTCGCGTTTGACTACGTTAATTTCTTTCACATACCCTCCTTAATTTTCCCTCTTAAAAACAAACCACCAACACCTCATCTGGTGGCTTATCTTCGTAGCTTGTGTTTTTGTTTATTTATGGGCTCGCTATATATATAGCGTACAATAATAACTATAGCCGCTATATCTAGTGTTTTGCAAGCTATTTAGTAAAAAAATATCTTCTAGCTTTTCCTGCTGAGCCACACCGCTTGCCATAAATTGTTTGACACCAGGCGTTGCGTTTACCTCTATTACGCCGTATTCGCTATCTGATTGCGTAATATCCTTACACGCCAAATCAACCCCACATATTCGTAAATCAAAGATTCTTGCCACCCTAACAGCTAAGTCTCGCCACCGTTGATGCATAACTTCACCGACATCAACTGGCGTTCCTCCTGCTGATAAATTTGATATATCCATCAAACGAACATCTGCGCCTTCCGGTATAATATCGGTCATAGACAAACCCATTTTCCTTAATTTATTCATAATTATAGGTAGCTGCCTTTCAAAATGTATATCTCTACCAGAATCTACCAAGGTCTTATGTTTCAAATCAATTAGCTGTTCTAAATTACTTACTCCATCACCCTTAACAGAAAAAGGCCGTCTCTCATAGGCATTAACTACCTCATCATCAAAAACCAATATGCGATAGTCAGGCATTTTTAATTCTTCTTCAATGACAGCTACTTTAACACGCTCCTCGTTATACTGATTAAGAAGCTTATCAAGTTCTTCAGCGGTTTCAACTCTAGCTACACCAACTCCTTGAGAACCTCTGCTAGGTTTAACATAGATAGGAAATCCTAAAGATTTATCAATATAGCCAAGGGCTTCTTTTGTGTCACGCATAGAGTGATTAAACTGCTGACGGTCTGATTGACGCAGCATATCCGCCCACCAAGGTAAAAGAAATTCAGAACCTCTTGCACAATCTATGCCATTTTCTCTAAGCAAAAACTTTGTATACCCCTTATCATTAGCTAATTGCTCTGCACTTCCTGAATTAAACCCAGGATCATGTCCATATAAAACTCTGTGTTCTCCAGAATTATACTCAATTGACGCCACATACCCATATTCAGGTTCGACAATAATATCTTTTATCTCTGGTAGCTTACCGGCATTATATGCGTCTATCAAAATATTGATTAAGTACGTATAATGTTTTCTTGTTTCTATAATACCCTCTCAAATATCTCTTGGCGGAAGGAGAGGGATTCGAACCCTCGAACAGATTGCTCCGTTACACGCGTTCCAGGCGTGCCAGTTCAACCGCTCCTGCACCCTTCCTTGTTGATAATTATACCACAACTTTATTGTCCCTTATGGTTGCACTTACTGACGTTCATTCTCTATAATAAGTCAAAGATGAAAGAAACTATTCCACCACGCATTAGGCTTGTTAATGTCACTAAAAAATTTGGCTTTGGTGATGCTGAGATTCGCGCCTTAGATAACGTCGATTTAACCGTTAAAAAGGGTTGGACTATTAGACCAGCCCTCAGAGGGCGAATACTATCTGGACGATGTCGCTGTCGACAATCTCAGCTCACGACGACGCGCCAAAATTCGTTCCAAACACATCGGTTTTGTCTTCCAGAATTTCAATCTTATTCCTCGCCTGACTGTAATTGAAAATGTGGCACTTCCTCTGACTTATAAGGGACTTGGTAAAGTTAAACGACTCCAGGAAGCTAGCCGCATTTTGAAAACTTTTCATCTGGGACAGCGCGAATATTACATGCCACATCAATTATCTGGCGGTCAGGTTCAGCGCGTAGCAATTGCCAGAGCGTTGGTTAATAGTCCGTCAATTATCTTAGCCGACGAACCAACAGGAAATTTGGATAGTAAATCGAGTCATCTCATTATGGAAGAATTGTCCGACCTACACCGTCGCGGGAATACTATAATTATGGTTACTCACAACCCAGAATTGACTCATTATGCCAGTCGCGTCATTACTATGTTGGACGGAAAAATCGACACTGACGAGCATAAGGAAAAGCGCAAGTTCACTAAGAAGTTAATTGTAGACGACGAAAAAGAAGAAAAACCTAAGAAGCAAAAATCTTCAAAGAAATCGAGGGCGAAAAAATCGTGAAAATATTAGTAAAAAATCATTTTGAGAACGCTGCTCAGGCGCTACGAGCTAATCGTGGACGAACATTTTTGACAATTGTAGGCGTAGCTATTGGCATCGCCAGCATCACCATGGTTCTATCTCTAACTGGCGGATTTAATCACCTATTCGGCGACAATTCCAACCAATCATCCACTCCTGTCGCCATTGTTAAGTCTGGCAATCAAAAAGCCGTCCCGAATCTGCTGACCGAATCCGACAACACGACGACAGTCAACACATTGACTGAAACGGACGCCAGGGATATAGAGAAAATCGCTAACACAAAAGCCGCGCCGATCGCGTTTTTACACGCCGAACTGCGCGCCCGCGAAGGTAAAGTCGATATCCAAAACGCCGCGTTAATCGGCAGTACAGAATCTTTGAAAGATGTTGCTAATTTGCAAATTGCTACTGGGCAATTTATTAACGACATCGGCGGAGTTGTTGTCGGTCAGCAATTGTCGGTCGATTTGTTCGGCACCGAAAGATCCATCGGAAACGTTATTTACATCCGAAATCAACCATTGACTGTTGTTGGCGTGTTGAAGAATATTGAAAATCCAGCCAGTTATTTGGACGTGAATTTTAATAACGCCGCCATTATTCCATTGTCCGTGATAAAAAAATTCACCCAAGGAACGCCGCAAATTCAGCAAATCATCATAACCACCAAAGATCATAAAAATCTCAATTCAGTCATAAAATCGGCTGACGATATTTTGAAGAAGAATCATGATAGCGATAAGAATTATCGAATCGTTTCTGGCGAAGAGATAAACGAAAAGAAGTCTAATGTCGCGAGGTTTCTCTCAATAATCTTAACTGTCATCGGCATTATTTCTCTGTTAATCGGTGGAATAGGCGTTATGAACGTGATGCTTGTCAATGTTGCCGAGCGTCAGCGTGAAGTCGGCGTCAGACGAGCCGTCGGCGCCACGGGCTGGGATATTATCAATCAATTCCTAATCGAAGCAGCGATCATCGGATTCCTTGGCGGAATATTGGGCTACGGGTTAGGCTTGGCAGGAGCTTATATTGCTAGCTTATATTTACCGCTCACACCTTATATTTATTGGCAAACAGCCGTCTTATCAATTGGACTATCAATAATCATCGGCGTAATTTCTGGTGTATATCCAGCAGCCCGCGCCACTAGACGCGACCCAATCGAATCTCTGCGATATTAAATTAGCTAAGCTCCGCTTTCAATTTTTCAATCAACTGAACTGGACCAGGATTGACTCCATTGAGAATAGCTGTGTAAATACTAGCCGCGTCAGCCAGCACCAAACCCCACAGTAATTGCTCCATAAGCGTCTTTCCTCGAAGTTCCAGTACGTGCGCCTTTGGTCGCTTGCCACTTAACAGTCGGTCGCTCAGCTCCATTCGCTCACGAATCCTGTCGCGCTCCAAATTGCTACGAATATCAAAAACCGTAAATGGCTTTTCTACTGGATGCGACGACCAACCGATGAACTCGTTATGATTAAATTCTGGATATTGATTCGAGAACGCCAAATTCTTCGCCGATTCATTCCAGCTAATTTTCCACTTATACGCCAGCGGCCAAGTCAATTCACCGCCAAAAACAACCAACGTCTTGCCAATTGTTAATTTCGCAATCTGCTTCGCTAAATTATCAACTTCTGGCGTTTTGGCTGTCCAATTAGATATCTCACCAGCCAACCAATCGGCGCTATTTTTCACCTGATCGTACAAATCATTATCAATCACCCAAAAATGTTGTAACAATTTCAACAATCCTCGCAAATGGTAGACCGTCGACATTCGTGGCTGCGCGCCAGCTGGAACTTGGGCGTAAGTTACATTGTCATTCTTCGCTCGCTCAATCAACGCTCCACCAGTCGACATAGCTGCCAAGCACGCCTTCTTCTCCAATGCTTGCTGATAACAGCTCAGAGTTTCCTCAGTATTGCCCGAATGACTAACCGCAATAACCAACGTTTCCTCGCTCACAAATCCCGGCAAATCATAACCCTTCACCACTTCAAGCGGAATATGCAACCAGCCCGCGGTCAAAACTCGAACCATATCAGCCGCTAAAGCCGAACCGCCCATTCCCGCAATCACGATATTCTTAAAATCTCGGCGCTGATTCGCATCTTCGCGAATCGACACTTCATATCGAGCTTGTTCTGGAATATTCAAAACACCGCTTAAAACGTCGCCTGGATCATATTGTTTTATCACATTCATATCATCTAACATCTTGCGCTCCTTGATTAACTCATGTTATAGTGTAACATATATAAGCTTAAACAATTTAATATATAAGAATCAATCATTCAGTGACGACCAAGAACTGGCTAAGGTATTAGCTGGTGTGTCACAAGATACAGACAATAATTTACAATTTGAAGAGACAAATGCTACAGCTTCACCTGTAATTAATCCTGCAACCATCTCACCGGATCCTGTCGCTACAGACCAGAACGATGAGCCTGCTGTTGATATAGCGAAGCCTACTACTCCAGAGCCAGTTGCATCAACTCCAACAGTCAGCGCACCAGCACCAGCTGCAACCGCAGATCCTGCGCTTGATACGATTAAACAAACTGCCTTGAACGAGTTGCGTCCATTAGTCGACAAGCTGGACGTTTCTCCAGAAGAAAAGTTTGACACTTACCTATTACTTCTTCGTTCTACGGACGATAAAACTCTGATCGCACCAGCACACGACGCTGCCGTAGCTATTGTCGACGAAGCTCGCCGTGCTCAGGCTTTACTGGATATCATTAAAGAAATCGACTATTTCTCAAATCCTCGTTAAGCCATTTCTCCAAAATAAAAACCCGCCATTTTCGGCGGGATTTTTATTGCTCGGGGCAGATTTACATCATACCCATTCCCGGCATACCGCCAGGAGCAGCTGTCATACCCATTCCCGGCATACCGCCAGGAGCAGCTGCAGCCTCAGCCTCTGGAATATCAACCACCAAAGCGCCCATAGTTGCCGCAGTTGATGCAATTGACACTGCATTTTGAACAGCTTCTTTAGTCACACGAGCTGGATCAATCACACCAGCCTTCTTCACGTCAATCAGACCATCTTCTGGCTTCATAACGTTAACGCCGAATCCAGGTTTGCCGGATTCAACTTGAGCAAGCAACGCATCGGCATTCAAGCCAGCATTTTTCATAATCTGCAAGAACGGTTGCTTCAAAGCGTCTTTTAGGATTTGTCGACCAACCGACAAACTATCCGCGCCGCTAACTTTTAGATTGCCAGCCAAATTGACCAAAGTTACTCCACCACCAGCGACAATCCCCTCAGCCAAAGCTGCCTTAGTAGCCGCCACAGCGTCATCAACGCGGAATTTCTTTTCGTCAATTTCAGTCTCAGTCGCGCCACCAACTTTAATAACCGCAACCTTACCAGACAATGCCGCAGCACGCTTGTCGAATTGTTCTTTTTCATACTCACTTGAAGCATTCTCTGAAAGCGACTTAATCTCAGCAATTCGCTCTTTCACGCCTGAAGGTTTGCCCGCGCCTTCGATAATTGTCGTTTCGTCTTTACCAACAATCACCTTACGTGCCGATCCCAAAACTTCTAAGCCAGCGTTTTCGAATGTCAATCCGACGCCCTTCAGCTTATTCAGTACCAAAATACTCAGCGCTTCGCCTTCAACTTCATCGGCAATCAGAACAACGTCCTTTTTACCGCTTTGTGCCAATTTTTCCAACATTGGCAAGAATTCCTGCACACTAGAAATCTTCTTATCGGTAATCAAAATTGCTGGCTTTTCGTACACAGCTTCCTGGCGACCCGCGTCAGTAACAAAGAACGGACTCACCCAGCCCTTGTCCAAGCTAAAACCTTCGACAACTTCAGCTTCCAGCTCCAAACCTTGACCAGCCTCAACAGTAACCACGCCGTCTTTGCCAACTTTCTCAATAACGCCAGCAATCAACTTTCCGATTTCCGCATCTCCCGCCGAAATCGTAGCGACTTCAGCCACGCGATCAGACTTGCCTTCAATCGGCTCAGCCAGCTTGTTCAATTCTTTAACAATTTCCGCGCCAGCTTGCTCGATGCCTTTCCTAAGTTCCATCGGATTATGTCCAGCCGCAATCAATCGATTTGCCTCTTTCAAGATCGAGTACGTCAACACCGTTACAGTCGTTGTGCCGTCGCCTGCTTGCTTGTTCAGATTCTTAGCGGCCTGCTTGATTAAATCAGCACCGACTTTATAACCCAGCGTTTCGTCATCGTTTTCTGGCAATTCAATTCCTTCAGCCACAGTTACGCCGTCATGAGTAACTGTCGGACCGCCAAAACCTTTCGCAATCACAACATTGCGACCCTTTGGACCGTAAGTTACTTTAACTGCGTCATATAGCGATTTAGCTCCGCCAAGCACGCGATTTCGCGCATCGTCATCATAAAAAACTTTTTTTGCCATAATTAAACTCCCCTTTTTATCCAACAACCGTTGCTAAAATATCTTCTTCGCGAACAACCAAATATTCTGTGCCGTCAATTTTCAAATCCGTAGTCGAATATTCCTTATAGACAATCCGATCACCGACTTTGACGTTCTTCACATCGCCGCCAACTGCTTTAACTTCTGCAACTACTGGCTTTTCTTTAGCGTTATCAGGCAAGTAAATTCCGCTCGCTGTCTGAGTCTTTGCTTCTTCACGCACCGCTACAACACGGTCGCCAAGA
>QWCL01000473.1_pt1 | contig 20752 bp, 16 predicted proteins | sample 1972551 | NCBI WGS metagenome assembly QWCL01 (sample SAMN09866709, study PRJNA288562) | Human oral metagenome isolate term2_saliva, whole genome shotgun sequencing... | isolation source: mouth | host: Homo sapiens | place: USA: California
CTCCAGCCAGTGGCCCCAGTAGTCGGCCATGTTGTAGCCGCAGAAGGGCAGCATGGCGAAGGGGTCGTGGCGCAGCGAGCCGGCCTTGACGTCGGTCGCAGCAGCGGTGACCTCGGAGGCCACGGAAGCACCGATGAACACGCCGTGGGCGGGCTCGTACTGCTCGGCAACCAGCGGGACGTTGGTGGCGCGGCGGCCACCGAAGAGGACGGCGTCAACCGCAACGCCCTCGGGGGCTTCCCAGTCGGGGCAGATGATCGGGCACTGCGAGGCGGGGACGGTGAAGCGGCTGTTCGGGTGAGCAGCCTTCTCGCCGGACTCGGGGGTCCAGTCATTGCCGTGCCAGTCGATCAGGTGCGCCGGAACGTCACCGTCGATGCCTTCCCACCACACGTCACCGTCGTCGGTCAGAGCGACGTTCGTGAAGATGGAGTTCGCCTTGCCGGTCTCCATGGCCATGGGGTTGGTCTTGTAGGAGGTGCCGGGGGCGACGCCGAAGAAGCCGGCCTCGGGGTTGATGGCGCGCAGGCGGCCATCCGGGCCGGGACGCATCCACGCGATGTCGTCGCCGACGGTCTCGACCTTGTAGCCGGGGATCGTGGGCTGGAGCATGGCGAGGTTGGTCTTGCCACAGGCCGACGGGAAGGCGGCGGTGACGTGGAACTGCTGGCCGGTGGACTCGCGGGTCAGGCGCAGGACGAGCATGTGCTCGGCCATCCAGCCGTCGCGGCGGGCCATGGTCGAAGCGATACGCAGAGCGAAGCACTTCTTGCCGAGCAGCGCGTTGCCGCCGTAGCCCGAACCAAAGGACCAGATCTCGTTGGTCTCCGGGAAGTGGGTGATGTACTTCTCATCGTTGCAGGGCCAAGTCGAGTCTTCCTGACCGGGCTCGAGAGGAACACCGACGGAGTGGACGGCGGGAACCCACACGCGACCCTCATTGATGAGGTCCATGGCAGCAGCACCCATGCGGGTCATGATGCGCATGTTGACAACAACGTAGGGGGAGTCGGTGATCTCAACACCGAGCTGGGAGATGGGGCCGCCCAGGGGACCCATGGAGAAGGGAACCACGTACATGGTGCGGCCCTTCATGGCACCCGTGAACTTCTCGTGCAGGGTGGCCTTCATTTCCTTGGGGTCGGCCCAGTGGTTGGTCGGGCCCGCGTCCTCTTCCTTCTCACAGCAGATGAAGGTACGGGACTCAACACGCGCAACGTCGGAAGGCTTGGAGCGAGCGAGGAAGGAGTTCGGGCGCTTCTCCTCGTTGAGCTTGGTGAACATGCCGCTCTCGACCATCTGAGAGGTCAGGCGGTCCCACTCTTCCTGGGAACCGTCGCAGAACTCAACGGCGTCAGGGGTGGTCAGCTCAGCGATTTCAGCAACCCACTTGATGACATCTTCGGGAGCGTTGGCCGGAGCCGCTGCACGCACGTCCTGTTCAGTCACGGACATTTTGCCTCCTGAGGCATTTCGGATTGTCGAGGCCGCGATATGCGTCCCCGATTGACAGAATCAATCATGCCGGAACGGATGCCCACGCTTGCGGGCGCTTGGTCCCGGTCACATCTCAATCCTAGTCGAACGAGTCACACGCCGCCCGGTCGGCAGGGACCTTCTGCCCACCCACAAGGCAAAACAAAACCAGTCGAGCCGACCCCGACCTCGCGAATGGGACCGAAGAACAGCCCCCATCCTCGACCGTGAGATAGAACACGACCACTGGGCTGACAAAAGCGCATCTGAACTTGAAGTCACACCACCCCATGACCGACGATTACTCGTAGCACAACAGTGCCGTTCACCATTGGAAGGACCGAATACACCATGGGATTCCGAAACAAGACCCAAGGCCCTGACTTTTTTGAAGACTTCACCTCGCAGGCTCGCCAGCTTGAGCAGGCCGTCGAGATCCTGACGCACATCTATGCTGCCTCCCCTGAGGAACGCATCGCCCTGCGCGATCAGCTCCACGAGGTTGAGCACCGCGGTGACGAACTGAACCACGAAATCATCCAGCGCATCAACTCCTCGTTCATCACGCCTTTCGACCGCGAAGACCTGCAGTCGCTGGCGTCCCACCTCGACGACTGTCTCGACTTCATCGATGAGGCCGGCGATCTCCTCGTCGTCTACGGCATTGCCGACATCCCCTCTCCCCTGGTCTCTCTGCTCAACACGCAGATCGAGGTCATCAAGAACTGCGCGGAGATGACCGCGCAGAACATGCACAAGCTGAAGTCGCCGGTGGACCTGCGCGACTACTGGATCGAGATCAACCGCCTCGAGAACGAGGGCGACCTGGCCTACCGCCGCACCCTGACGGCTCTGTTCGACTCGGGCCTGGACCCGGTCACGATCATCAAGCTCAAGGACATCGTCCAGGGCCTCGAATCCTGTGCTGATGCCTTCGAGGAACTCGCAGGCATCATCGAGTCCCTCGCACTGAAGGAATCCTGAGCCGTGGATCTCAATCTGATCCTCGTCTGCGTCGTCATCGTCGTCGCGCTGTTCTTCAGCTACACGAACGGCTTCCACGACGCAGCGAACGCGATCGCGACCTCGGTGTCGACGCGTGCGTGGACACCACGTGCTGCTCTCCTCATGGCCGCAACGATGAACGTCATCGGCGCCATGATGGGCACCGCCGTCGCGAAGACCGTCGGCAAGGGCATCATCTCAATTTCCGACTACGCCGAATCCCCGCTTCCCGAAATGCAGCAAAAAGGCCTGGTCATCATCCTGGCAGCGCTGCTGGGTGCCTGTATCTGGAACCTCATCACCTGGTGGTTCGGTCTCCCATCGTCTTCCTCGCACGCCCTCATCGGCGGCATGGTGGGCGCTGGCCTCCTATCGGGCACGATGGTGCACTGGTGGGGCATCATGAGCCACGTTGTGATTCCGATGTTCGCCTCCCCCATCGTCGGTTTTGTCATCGGCTACTTCGTCATGAAGCTCGTCCTGTGGCTGCTGCGTAACGCTCAGTATCACCGCACGATGCGCCGCTTCCGTGCAGCGCAGCGCTTCTCATCGGCTGCCATGGCCCTTGGTCACGGCATCCAGGACGCGCAGAAGACGATGGGCATCATCGTCATGGCCCTGCTGGCCGGCGGCTACGGAGAAACACACAACATCCTCGATCCGATCACGGGCGAGATGAACGTGCCCCTGTGGGTGAAGATCTCGGGTGCTCTGGCGATTTCGCTGGGCACGATGGCCGGCGGCGGGCGCATCATGCGCACGATCGGTCGTAAGATCATCGACCTGGATCCGGCTCGTGGCTTCACGGCCGAGGCCGTGTCTGCCTCGGTCCTGTACCTGTGCTCCTACGTCATCCACGCCCCCATCTCGACGACGCAGGTCGTGTCGACGGCAATCATGGGTGTGGGTTGCACGAAGCGCTTCTCGGCAGTTCGATGGGGCGTCGCGGGCAACATCGTCATCGCATGGTTCCTGACGCTACCCGCCGCCGCCCTGGTGTCAGGCGTCGTGTACCTCCTGGTCGCTCTGCCGCTGGGAGTCCACTAGTGGCTCGCTCTCGTCTGATCGGCCTGGTCGCGGCTCTCGCCCTCGTTGCCCCACTCGCCGCGTGCTCGGACACCTCCGTCATGCACATGCAGGTCGGCCAGTGCATCCTCCTGCCCGAAGAGAAGACCGCGACCACGGTCGAGACGACCAACTGCACCAGCGAGCACGACGCCGAGGTCTTCTACATGACATCCGTCGACGACGGGGACTTCCCCGGCGAGGCTGCACTCAACAACGCGGCCGAGAAGGCATGCATTTCCAACTTCGATGACTACGTGGGGTCGCACTACGTAACCTCAACGCTGGATGCGACGTGGATGCTTCCGACGAGAGACTCGTGGGCGCAAAATGATCGTTCGATCACCTGCCTCGCAAGGCCGCTGGATCATTCCAAGCTCACCAAGTCTGTGAAGGATTCGGGCCTGTAGGATTTGTTGGGTCTTCAACTCTCAATGGGTGGTGCCCGGCCGATGGGCCAGGCACCACCCATTTTTACCGACGGCGTTCCGCATTGTTATAGTGACCACCGTGCCGCGGTGGGTATCCTCGCGCCCGCCACGACCTCGCGATCCCATCATTACCCCATTCTCACGATGTCAAGGAGAACCATGTCCCGCGCACTGCGTTCCATGCTCGCCGTCGGCACCGCCGCCGCCATGGGCCTGTCCCTGTCCGCTTGTTCACTTCTGCCGTTCGGCAACCAGACGCACAGCACGTCACTGAAGGTCGGCCAGTGCATTCAGCTACCGGACGACGACGAGGTCGGTGACATCACCACCGCGAACTGCGCCGAGGAGCACACCGGCGAGGTCTACTACATCTTGACGCTCACCCAGGACACGCTCCCCTCCCGCGCGGAGATCGAGAAACTTACCTCCGACACCTGCGACGATAACTTTGAGGCTTACGTCGGCTCGGCCACCAATGAGACCGAACTCGACGTCACCGCTATGTTCCCGACCAAGAACTCGTGGGACAAGGGCGACCGCGACATCGTGTGTATCGTCATCCCGGCTGAGGGCAAGACGCTGACCCAGTCCGTGAAGGGCTCGGGCATGTAGTCCGACCGTCACATGATGTTCTCGGGTGGTGCCCGGCCGGTGAGCCGGGCACCACCCGTTTTCCCCAACGACGGCCCGCGTTGTTATAGTGTGGACAGGACCACGGTGGGTCTTCGCACATCCACTCCCGGTCTCGCGATCCCGTCACTGCTTCGCTTCCGTCAATTCAAGGAGAACCATGTCCCGCTCTCCGCGTTGCGCACTCGCTTTGGGCACCGCCGTCATCATGGCCCTGACGCTGTCCGCCTGCTCGTCACTGTTTGGCTCGCGCACGCAGAGCACCAAGCTCACGGTCGGACAATGTGTCCTTGTTCCGATCGGCACCCAGGTGGACTCGGTGACCACGACCGAGTGCACCGAGGAACACACCGGCGAAATCTACTCAATCACCGCCATTGATCGACAAGCACTCCCGTCCCGCGACGAGATGGATGACCTGGTCTTCGACACCTGCTACAACACCTTCGAGGCCTACGTCGGATCAACTCCCGAGGAAACGTCGCTCGATTACACCGCTTTCTCGCCGACCAAGGCGACCTGGGCAACCGGTGACCGCGACATTATCTGTATCGCTGTTCCAACCCGGGATGACAAGCTGACCCAGTCGGTACGCAATTCCGGCATGTGACGGGTACTTTTTGACCGCTCGCGGCCCTTTAACCACTCTGGTCACTCTCCTTGACCGAGTGGTATTTACATTGTTGTATAGTGAGCGAAGCGCGCCGACGAGCACACGCGCACCTGCGGGTCCGCATGCCCGCCACGGCCTCGTGACCCGCTGATCGGGGTCACTCCCCCCATTCTCTAGGAGAACTATGTCCCGCGCTTTGCTCCCCGCGTTGACCCTGTGCGCCTGCATCGCAACTGTCGGTCTGTCCGCCTGTTCCGCCGCGTCGACCGACGGTTCGGGCAATAGCGTTTCCTCCGACGCTCACGGTTTGACGAGCGCACAGAGCGGCGCTCCCACCGCGCAATCCGGTTCCTCCGGTGGCCTGTACGAATCCGGGTACCTGCAGCTCGGACAGTGTTTGCTCGCGGCCCCTCAGGAAGGCGTCCCCCTCGAGCTCGTCGACTGCACGCAAGAGCACGGGGCCGAGGTGATCCACACTTTTGACCTGACCATGACCACGATGCCCTCCGAGGACACGCTCGAAGAGGTGAGCGACGAAACGTGCGGCGAAGCCTTCACCGCCTACGTCGGGCGCCCCTTCGAAAACTCCGCGTTGGACTACATCTGGAGGCTGCCCAGCCCGGAAACCTGGGCAGCCGGTGATCGACGGGTCGAGTGCATCGCCTTCACGAGAGACGAGAGCCAGCTCACGACGACGATGAAAGACACCAACATGTGACGAGGCCCGGTCGGCTTTGCGCTTGTGGTGGTTCGGCTCCGGCCGGACCACCACTTTTGACGGCTTGTACCTACCGGCACCCACGTTGCTATAGTGAGCGCGGCCCAACGGTCATCACGAGAGTCCGCCACGGCCTCGTAGCCCATTCTCTGACTACTTTCCCACCACCCTGAGGAGAATCATGTCCCGCATCGCGCGCCCCGCGCTCGCTGTCGCTGCCTGCGTTGCCATCCTGAGCATGTCCGCCTGCTCCAGTTCGTCGTCCACATCCTCGGAGGATTCGACGACCCATTCCGGCGAGGCCAGCGCCTCCGCCGAAGCACCCGTCACCAACGCGTCCGAGATCCCCTCCGACGCGCGCACCAACCTGAGCAACCTAAGCGTCGGCCAGTGCTTCCAACAGCCAACCGATCCCGCCGACGGCTTGGCGATCGTCGACTGCTCCGCACCGCACTGGGGTGAGGTCTACGCCCTCGCGCCGATCGACGCCGAAACCCTACCCGACTTCGAAGAACTCAACACGATGGCCTTCGAAGCGTGCACCCCTGCGTTCGAGGAATACGTCGGTACGCCCTACGAGGAGTCCTCCCTGGATGCCACCTGGTACTTCCCGAACGCGTCCAACTGGGATGCCGGAGAGCACGTCATCGCCTGCGTCGCCGTCCCCTTGGAGGCGCCCTCGCTCACCCAGTCGGTCAAGGACTCCAATCTGTGACGTGCGGGTTATCGTCACGCGGCGGTTCGGCCATGGCCGGGCCGCCGCTTGCGTATCTGTGATGACCTTCCTTTACCGGTCGGTACTGACATTGTTATAGTGAACACAACGCGTCGACGGGGGTTCCACGCGCCCGCCGCGAATGCGACGGCCTCTCCGGGGTCGCGTTCCCATCATCCAAGGAGAATCATGTCCCGCTTTACCCGCCCCGCCCTCGCGTTCGCGACCTGTGCCGCCATGCTCAGCTTGTCCGCCTGTTCCGCCCTGCCTTTCGGCAATAGGGATGACGATGACGAGGACACCCCCAGCTCGCGCAGCTCCTCGTCCGCCTCCCCAAGCAGCTCACCCGACAAGACGAACCAGCCCACGAGCACCCCCACCGTTGCGTCCGCCCGCACCTACCTGATCGATTTGAAGCTCGGCCAGTGCTTCAACCAGCCGGACGCCGACACCGATGTGGATGTGGAGACCCTCGACTGCTCACAGCCTCACTGGGGCGAGGTGTACTACGTCGTTGAACTCACCAACGCAACGTTCCCCGGTGAGGACGCCATGTCCGACACAGCAAAGGACGCGTGCCAGAACGCCTTCCAGGACTACATTGGTTCGTCCTACGCGACCTCCTCGCTCGCGTTCGGCGGCATGTATCCGACGTCCGGTAGCTGGGCCGGTGGCGACCGCGCGATCGTGTGCTACGCCCACAACACCGACGACAGTACCCTCACCCGCTCGGTGAAGGACTCCCACCTGTGATCCTCTGATCCACGCTCGCGGCGGCTCGGCTTATGCCAGGCCGCCGCAAGCGTGGATGAGACGCGGGCGACTCAGTGCCGCCTGGAGGCTCTGCGTGTCGGGACGGCGGGATTTTTGGTGGTGACGCTGTGCGTCTCAACAGCGACGACGACCGGCCCGTCAGTCCCCTGTTCGACGTGGGCGACCATGATCTGTCCGTGCCCCAGGGAGACGGGCGACGCACCCACGATAGCGCTCGATCCGTAGGCGCGGATTTCCTCGACGATCAGGTCGCGTGCGGCACCCGTGACCGACAGGAGGGTCGCACCGGCCTGCTCACGCAGCCGCTGCGCCGCGAAGGCACGCACCCGACCGGCTCGAGCGTCGGCGTCCTTATCAGCCCCAGCCTCGTCCCCCACAGGCACACCCAGGGCCTCCACGAGCGTCACCGATCCACCGCCGACTGCAGCCCACGGCGCAAGCACCTGGCGCGCGCGGGCGCTCGGGGATGTGAATGCGCGGCCCACGCCGAACGCGCTCAGCAGGTCGATGAGGTCAAAGGACTGGCGCACGCCGAAACGTCCAAGGGGTGGATCTGCGGGGTGCGCGGCGGCCTCAGCTGTGAGGGACGAGGCCCGCTCCACCTGCGCTGCCCTGCGCGCTGCCGCTGAGGCGACCATCGCGGGGGTGGGTGCGGGGCGGGGTGTGGGAGCGGCGGGCGCGGCGGCGAGCGGGCCAGGACCGCCGGGGACGGTAGGCACCGACGAGCTGCCGGGCACAGAACCTGGCCCGGGCGTGGGCGCGGAACCCGACGCAGTGCCACCGGATGCCGAGGTGCCCGGAGCGGAAGCGCGCCCGCCGACGGGGGCTGCAGACGCCGCGTCAATGGGGGCAGGGTCGGCGGCACCGGGCCGCAGGACGATGATCGTGGAGGTGGCGAGGCGGCCTTCGCGGGCGCGGGCGACGACGTCTGCGAGGAGGCGGCGGTCGCCTCGGCGGGTGAGCATGTCGGCGGCGGCTGCGGGGGTAGCCCACGTGGTTTGGTCGATTTCGGTGCGCGGGGCGCGGGCAACGGGCGCGCGCAGGCGTGCGGCCGGGTCGTCGGCGGGCATGGGCGTGCCGACCCAGTAGTGGACTTCCTTGGTTTGCCCGCCGCCCAGGCGGTAGCGCTGGGTGGTCAGGGGCACGCCCAGGGTGATGACCTGTCCGGTTTCTTCTTCGACTTCGCGCACGGCGGCGGCGACCAGTGGCTCACCGTTTTCCGCTTTACCTTTGGGCCAGGACCAGTCGTGGTAGCGGGGTCGGTGAACCATGAGGACTTCGATGTCCGCGGGGTCGATGGGTTCGCCGGGGACCGCGACGCGCGTGGGGTCGACAAAACGCCAGACGAGCGCGCCCGCGGAGCGAACGAGTCGCTGGGGGCGTGGGGCTGGCATCGGACGCATAGGGACCAGGGTAGTCGCCCCGCGCCGCGCTCGCCCTGATGGGCGCGCCACCTTCACGAGGTCATGGCCGGTATGGGCGCTCCGCTAGGCCCGTCCGCGCGCCGAAAAAACACCTCCGTCGGGCAGCCGCCTGAGTTGGGCAGCCGCCTCAGTCGAGGGTGCCGACGGCCGCCTCGCGCGCAGCAATGTCAAGCTCGTCGGCCGTCACCAGCAGTGCGGAGTGTCGCATGGTGACGCGGTGGGCGAGCGGGTCGGTGGGGTCTTCGATCCACAGGGCCCCGGCCTCGCCGGCGGCGAGGACACGCATGGCGCGCGAGGCCTCGCGCAGCACATACTCGAGGTCATCGTCGGTGAGGTCACCGCGCAGCAGCGAGTCGATCTCCTCCATGATCAGGCTCAGGGAGCGCAGCTCGACGGGGGCTTCGAGGCCCTGGATGATGGGCGCATGCGAGCCGTCGGCGTAGCGCTCGGCCACCAGGAGCGGGTCGCGGTGGTACCACTCGTGCAGCAGGTAGACGCGCCATAGCGCCCCGGGGAGCGTGAATTCGGGGCTGCGCGACCACACGTGGGCGATGGTGTCGACGCCGCGAGTGCGCACGGTTTCCCGCAGGCGGGCCACGTCCTCGTCCGTGAATGTCTCGTCGCCGACTCCCATGAGTGCCCACGCGGCGGTGTGCGCGACGGCGGCGAGAGAGGCGGGATCTTCGTCGCCGACGATTGCCTCGGCGCGGGCGGCGTCGAGCATGGCCGGGCGGCGCGGAGTGTTCGATTGGGCCATGAGGACCGCTTCCTTCTACAATGTGGGGTATGGGCCTATAGCTCAATGGTAGAGCAGCGGACTTTTAATCCGTAGGTTGGGGGTTCGAGTCCCCCTGGGCCTACTGCGCGCCTCGGTTTCCCGGGGCGTTTGTGCTATGTGGGCCGCGCTGCCCGCGTTGGAGGTGCATCATGGATCCTCGTTTGTCGCGCGCGTATGGCGCGTTCGCTGGGCTGGCGTTGGGGGATGCGTTGGGGATGCCGACGCAGGCGATGTCCCCGGAGCAGATCCGCGCGGTGTACGGGCGCGTCACGGGACTCGTGGACGGGGACGCTTCTCAGCCGTACGCGCCGGGGATGCCGGCCGGGTCGGTGACGGATGACACGGAGCAGGCGCTGCTGATTGCGTCTCTCCTGGTACGAGGCGGGGGTTCCTCCTCGGGTCGCGTGGCACTAGACGCGGGTGACTTCTCCCACGCGCTGCTGTCCTGGGAGGATTCCATGATCGAGCGGGGGTCGCTTGACCTGCTGGGGCCCTCCACGAAGGCGGCGCTCGAGCGCGTGCGGGCGGGCGATGACCCGCTGACCGTGGGTGGTTTGGGCACTACGAACGGAGCAGCGATGCGCGTCACTCCGATCGGTATCGCGGTCTCGACCGCGGATCCGGAAGTGTTCGCGGACGCTGTCTGGTCCTCCTGCCAGGTGACGCATGCGACGCGACAGGGTTTTCAGTCGGCTGCGCTCGTGGCGGCGGCGGTATCGCTTGCTCTTGACTGGCCGGAGGCGTCCGCCTCGGACATGACGACTCTGTTGTGGAAGGCCGTTTCCTACGTTGATTCCCTGCCCGAGCGCGGCGCGTGGACGCCGGATCCGGACGTGGTGGCGGCGACGCGCAGGGCCATGCAGCTGGTCGCTAACCCGGCCTCGTCGTCCCTGGAGTGCCTCGTCGAGCAGATCGGCACGTCTGTTGCCTCGGCGCACGCGATCCCCATGGCGTTCGCGTTGCTCACGCGCGATCCCTCTCCACGTGCCCTGCTGGACGCCGCGAACCTGGGCGGCGACACCGACACGATCGGCGCGATTGCGGGCGCGATCCTGGGCAGTGTGCTCGGGGTCGAGGCCTTCGATCCCGCCATGCTCACCCAGGTAGAACTCACCTCCCACCTCGACCTGCCATCCATCGCCCTCGAGTTGTTGGCACTGCGCGCGGCGAGCGAGCCTGCCACGAACGCTCCCGAGGCCTCCGAGACTGAGAATACGAGCGAGGGCGCTTCCCCCGAGGAGCCGGCCCCGGCCTCGTCCCCCGATTCCGGGGTGGGACGGGTCGTCCTCATGGGGCAGATCCTCGTGGACCTCGCGGTGCGCGGCGACGCCCTTCCGGGGCCAGGAGGTGACGTGTGGGCCGTCGACGAGGGAATGCACGTGGGTGGTGGCTTCAACGCACTCGTGGCGGCACGTCGTATGGGGGCCGAGGCCATCTCCCTCAGCCCGATCGGATCTGGCCCCCACTCCTCGCTGATCCAAGCCGCGCTTGAACACGAGGGGATCACAGACCTCGGACCTCGCATCGCGGACATCGACAACGGGTTCTGCATCGCGTTCACAGACCGCACGGGCGAGCGTACGTTCATTTCCACTAAGGGTGCCGAGACGATGTCGCCCGCGAGCGCGTGGGCTGACTTCGTGCGGACGATGCACCCGGGCGACGTACTCTATATCGACGGTTACCTCATGGACCATCCCGCGAACCGTGAGGCCGCGGAGGCTGCGCTGCGCGTCCTGCCTAAGGGCGTGCGCGTGCTCCTGGACGTCTCCCCCGTCATCGGGATCCCGTCCGCCCTCCCCTCCGACGGCGTCATCGTGTCGATGAACCACAGAGAGGCTCAGGAGATCGCTCGTCAGAGAGGCGATGCGAGCGTTCGTGACCAGTGCCGTCGCCCTCGCGAAGCGGCGCGAGCGATGCTCACCACGCTGGGCCGTCCCGTTCTGCTGCGTGCAGGTGCCGAGGGCGCATACTTCGTGAGGTCGTGCGATGCCGCCCTGAGCGCCTCGGACACTGACCCGTCCTACATCCCGACACCTCGCGTCGAGGCGATTGACACGAACGGCGCGGGCGATGCCCACTCGGGAGTCCTGGCAGCCTCCCTCGCCCTGGGTATTCCCATGAAGCGGGCTCTTCTCTTCGCCAACTGCGCGGGCGCGCTATCCACGACAGTCGTCGGCCCAGCCTCGTGCCCGCCGCGTGACCAGATCGAGGCCGCGGCGGACGCGCTGGAGGCGAGCAACGACGAGGAGTGAGCGCGGTCGGGGCGTTCGCGCGGAAGGAGCGCTGCCAGCCAGTGCACATGTGTGCACGTCACCGCCTGCGACGTGCGAGATGCATCAAATATTCAACCGAGTCGTCTATTTAGCGCCACCACGGGTGCACAATCACATCATGACGACAAACGACACCCAGGACCGCGACGGAATCATTGGCGGGGCACTCACGGTTGCCCTGCTGATCACCCTGGCCGTGCAAAACGCCGTGCCCCCAATGGCGACCGACATGTACTCGGCCGCGTTCCCGCAGATCACGGCGGACCTGGCGACGAATTCGACAATGCTCGGGTTCACACTCACGACCTTCTTCGTGGGCTACGCGACCGGCCAGGTCCTGGGCGGCGCCATCTCGGACCAGATCGGGCGCCGCCGGCCGATCATCGCAGGCGGCATCATCGCCCTGGTCGGATCCATCATCTGTGTGCTGACACCCAACATCTGGGTGCTCCTCGTTGGCCGAGTCTTCCAGGGCCTCGGCGGCGGCGTGGCCTCGTCTGTGGCGCGCGCGATCCTCGTCGACGTCGCGCACGGCAAGACCCTGGCGCGCGCGATGAGCCTCATCCAGGCGATCGTCGGCTTCGCCCCGATGCTCGCCCCGGTCCTCGGCGCGTTCATCATCACGCACGCGACGTGGAGGGTTGTTTTTTGGGCGCTCGCCGCTTTCACGCTGCTCATGGCGGCCCTCGCGTGGTTCGTCGTGCCCGAGTCTCTGCCCGAGGATCGCCGCCACCCCGGCGGTATTCCGCGGTTCTTCTCCGGCCTCGTCCAGGTCGTGCGCATCCGCCCCTTCGTGGGCTTCATGCTCACCAACACCTTTTCGAGCTTCTGCATGTTCGGCTACATCTCGAATGCCACCTACGTGCTACAGGGGCCGCTGGGCCTGTCCCCCATGGCTTTCGCGTGGGTGTTCGCGTTCAACGCGCTGCTCTCGACCGGTTTCGCGTTGGTCAACGTGCGCCTGATCTCGCACTTCACGCCGCGCACGCTCATCGTTACGGGCCTGACGATCGCCGCGACCGGCGTGGTGACGCTGGCGATCTCGGCGTTCCTCCTCGACCTGCCGCTGATCCTCACGTGCGTGGGCTTCGCGCTGGTTATGACGGCGAACGCGTTCATTTTCGGCAACTCGGGCGCGCAGGCCATGAGCGAGGCGCGCGAGCACGCGGGCACTGCCTCGTCCGTCATGGGCGTGTTCCAGTCAATCGCGAACGGCATCGCCGCTCCCCTGGCGACCTCAGGCGGCGACAGCGCCGTGCCGATGGTGCTCGTCATGATCGTCGGCTCGGCAGGCGCGTGGTTCGCGTTCTGGGTGATCGCCCGCGGCGGCAAGCACACGCCTCGCCAGCTCAGCCTCGACTGAGAGAGCGCGGCGGGATCGCCACTGTCGGATCAGCTGTCGAGAGCCGCAGGGTGCCCATCACTGGCGCGAGGCCAGCCACACCGCGATCGATACGAGGACCAGGCCGATCAGCTCGTAGACGCCGGGGATCTGCCGCAGCATGACGGCACCGACCAACGCAGACGTGGCGGGCAGGATCGCGGCAAACAGCGCGAACGTGGGTGCCGCCAGGCGACGCATCGCGAGCGCCTCAAACGTGTAGGGAATCGCGGTGGACAGCAGGCCAACGCCAACGACAATCGCGATCAGCTCCCACGAGGCAGTGGCCGCCATCGCCCCCGGCCCAAGGAAGGGCGCGAAAAAGAGAGAACCCCACGCGCAGCCGAGCGCCAGGTTCGTGACCCCGTCGCGCGTGGTCGAAGCACGCTGCCCGACGACGATATAGGCCGACCAGGCGAGGGCAGCGAGGAGGATCCACGCGACGCCGACGCGCACGCTCGGGAGCGACAGGTCGAGAGCGAGGCCGCCGATACACACCACCCCCGCGAACGCGAGGACGGCGGCGATACGTGGCCGCCAGCCACGGCCTCGGAGAACAGCGACCGCGACCGGGCCGATGAACTCGAGTGAGACGGCGGTCCCCAGGGGAATGCGCGCGATTGACTCATAGAACGAGGAATTCATCGTCAGGATGATGACGCCGAACAGCGCGGAAATCGCCAGGTCCGAGACCGTCAGGCCGCCGCGCCAGGGGCGCTTCCAGGCCAGCAGAACGACCGCGCCCGTCAGGACGCGCCACCACGCGACGGATGCAGGTTCAACGGACGCAAAGGCGACGACGGCGAGCGCCGCGCCCACATACTGGATGAGGCCCGAGCCGACGATGTAGAGCTGTGGCGGGACGCGGTCGACCACAGAGACGCCGTCAGGGCACCAGGAGGGTGCGTTCACTGGGCGGGCGCGAAGATCAGGGCCGCCGAGTTCATGCAGTAGCGCATGCCAGTGGGCTGATCGGGCGCGTCGGGGAAGATGTGGCCGAGGTGGGAGCCGCATGTCGCGCAGCGCACCTCGGTGCGGATCATGCCGTGGCTGGTGTCGACGCTCTCGGTAGTCGCGCCGTCGTACGCCTGGAAGAAGGAGGGCCACCCGCAGGAGGAGTCAAACTTCGCATCGGAGTCGAAGAGTTTCGATCCACAGGCCGCGCACGAGTAGGTGCCGACGCGGTCCTCGTCGAGGAGTTCGCCGGTGAAGGGACGTTCCGTGCCCGCCTCGCGCAGCACGTGGTAACGCATGGGACTCAGGAGTTTCTTCCACTCGGCGTCGGTGCGGGCAGCAGGATCGGTTGCGTTCATGTGCCCATTGTCGCGCGCCGCCCGCGGCCTCGCACTTTCGGGTGCGGCCGCGGGCGGCGCGGGGATGTTCGTCGCTCTCATCGACGAGGCCGTGGTTACCTCACGGGGTTTACACCCCCGTCGATGGGCGGCTTGTCAGGCTACTTATTCTTGCCTGCGTTCTTCTTGCCGGAGGCCTTTTTGGTGGTTCCCTTCTTGGAGCTGCCCTTCTTGCCGCCCTTCTTCGAGGACGACTTGGCGGGCTCGTTCTCCTCGGAAGCGGAGGCGTCAGCGGCCTCGGCGGAGGCATCCTTATCGGATGCCTTTTCCTCAGCTTCCTCCTTCACCTCGGGGGCCTCCTTCGCCTCTTTGTTGGTTCCCTTCTTGGAGCTGCCCTTCTTGCCACCCTTCTTCGAGGACGACTTGGCGGGCTTGTTCTCCTCGGAAGCGGAGGCGTCAGCAGCCTCGGCGGAGGCGTCAGCATCCTCAGCCGACTCTTCCTGCGCCTCGGACGCGGAATCAGCTTCGGCGGAAGCAGCCTCATCAGCCTCCTTTTCCTCAGCCTCCTCCTTCACCTCGGGCGCGGACTCAGCCTCGACGGAGGCGTCAGCATCCTCAGCCGACTCTTCCTGCGCCTCGGACGCGGATGTCGCTTCGGCGGAGACGGCCTCATCGGCCACCTTCTCCTCAGCCGACTCTTCCTGCACCTCGGGCGCGGACTCAGCCTCGGCGGAAGCAGCCTCATCAGCCACCTTCTCCTCAGCCTCCTCCTTCACCTCGGACTGATCGGGCGTGGGTGCGACCTTGATGGGAGGCATGACGGCGGTCTCCTCGACATCCCGCACATCGGCGGCCGTCGGCGCGGGCGGCTCGGCCAGGGGCTGCGCCTGCGTGGCAGCGCCAGCCGCAACCTTCGTCGCACCCGCGGCCTTCTCAGCGTCACTCGAGGCTGCGGGAGGCGCGGACTGTGCCACGGCCTCGTCGGCGCCGGAGTCCTCGCCGCGCTTGTCGAGGCCGAGGACCGGAACCTGACCGGTCACCGTGCGCAGCATGGCTGCTTCAGCGCCGGTGGGGGCCACCGCTGGGAAGAAATCCATGATCGAGACGCGCGGCGGAACCATCGTCGGAGTCGGGCGGATTTCATCCTCGAGGCGCATCTCCTCGGCGACCGCGTACCAGCCGGGGTGGATGTCCGGTTCGTCGGGTCCCTCTGCCTCCGCAGGCTTCTCCGACTCCTCGGCGGGCTTGTCGGTTTCCTGCGCAGGCACCTCCGGCTGCACCGGTCGTTCCGGCTGCGCAGGCGCTTCCGACTCCTCCGAGGTCGTGGCCACGGCTGACTGTGCCAGTGCTTCCTGCTGTGCCGGGGTCGCCGGCGTAGTCGGCTGCGCAGGAGCTACAGCCTGTGCGGGCTTGCCCGACTCTTCCGAGGAAGTTTCCTCCTGCGACGCCGCCATCTCTGCGGGGGTCGGCGCGGGCGGCGGCACAAGCGCAGGCCTGCCGGCGTACACCATGTTCGTGGTGACGGGGTTCTCGGCACCCTCAGCCAACGCTTCGTCGCCCTGTTTCACGGACGTTTCACGAGCCTCGACGGGAGCAGTCACCTGCTCCTTCTCGCTCGAAGGGGCCGCGGCGTCGGTGTCATCATCCGTATCGGACGAGGCCGTGGCGTCCTCGGGTTCATCTCCGTCGGTCGGCGCGGCAGCGGTTTCCGTTGCGGCGTCGTCGGCAGTCTCAGGTTCCTCGGAAGCGGGATCCTCGACCGGAGTGTCATCCGACGTCGCGTTCTCCGCTTCCTGCGCAGGAGCAGCCTGCTTGGCCTCGGAGGTCTCGTCGGCGTCGTTCTCGGTCGACGCGGTGTCACCGGACGCTTCAGCGGCGGAGTCGGCCTGCTCATGGGCAGCTTCGACCTCGGTGGGTTCGTCCTTCTCGTCCCTGGCGGATTCCTCGGAGGCGGTTGCCGCCTCGCCGGAATCGGACTCTGCAGGAGCGGACTCGCTCGTATCTGCTTCACTCACGGCTGATTCAGCTGCGGCAGACTCGGCCTGCTTATCGGCAGGTTCAGCCGCGGCGGGAGTTTCACCCTGAGCAGCGTCGGATTCCTCGGTCTCGACGACCGCCACCTCCACGGTTGCGGCCTCATCAGTCGCGGCAGGGGCCTCGGACTGAGCCTCAGTTTCCTTGCCCTGATCGTCTTTAGCCTGACCAGTGCCAGCGGGGGTTTCAGCAGTCTCCGAAACGGACTGTTCGGATGCCTCGGGAGCGGCCTTCTCGGTTGTCGATGACTCGGCCTCGACGGCCTCGGGAGCGGCCTGCGTAGCCTCGGCGGGAGCCTCAGCCTCGGCAGGATCGACCGTTTCAGCAGAGTGAGATTCCTCGCCAGCGGATTCGGTCAGCTTAGCGGCAGAGTCAGCCGATGAGGACTGGTTCTGCGCTTTCTTGGTCGCCTCATCGGAGGTAGAAGTCGGCGTGTCGGGACCGGACTTCGCTGTGGCTGCGGATGCGGGCACCTCGGCCTCGGGGGCCGGAGGCATGGAAGCCTCGGAAGCCTCGACAGGTTCGACTCCGACGGCAGCCAGCGCGGTGGTCGCCTCATCGTCCATGGCCTTGGACTCGGCAGCGTAGCGACGCTCGCGCGCCTCACGGCGATCCTGAACGCGGCGAGAGTTAGCCTCGCGCTCGGCGAAGACCTCCTCGCCAGGGCCGGACAGGGCTGCGGCGCGCTCGTCGGCCTCGACCGAACCGGAGAAGAGACGCTCCCCACGACCGACGGATGTAGTCGTCAGAGTCTCGGTGACCTGCGGGTTCCTGTTACTTGCGGCCTCGATGATCTTGCGCAGCGCGGACTTGGAGATCACCTGAGTCTCGTCGGGAGCGGGTCCCTGTCCCTCGGCCATTTCTCGCTGACGATCAGCCATCGCACGGCGTCGAATCCGCTTTGCCTTGCGGCGTGCGGCAACCATGCGTGCGGCGTGCGCCGCGTCCTTGGGCTGCTCGCGAACGGCCCCCTCAGCGCGGACCGACGAGGCCGCACCACCCAGGGCGGAATCCTGAGACGAGCGCTGTGCCCCACCTGTGTGGGAAGACGACGCGCCCGTCGCGGCCACGGCCTCGTTCGTGCCGGAGATCCCAGCGAGCTCGGCAGCCAAGCGCGCGATGCGTTCACGACTCATGTCTTTTTCGACGGTCACAGTCGCGCGAGGCTCGATGTGCTGGACGGGGCGAGCCCACGGCTCTTCGGCGACGATCCACGCGATGAGGTGCTCACGCAGGTAAGCGCGCAGGTCATTGAGGTTTCCGGAGTTCGTCGCGGACACGAGAACGCGCACAGTGACGGTCTGCGCATCCGAGTCGGTGATCTGCACGGCCCACGTGCGGCCGTCCCACAGGTCGGTGGCAGCCAGGAGCTTCTCGACCTTCGCGCGAATCAGGGTCATGGGGGCGGACCAATCGAGCTTAAGCTCGACCGTGCCCAGCTGGGCGGCAGCGCGGCGCGTCCAGTTCTCGAAGGGCGTCTGCGTGAAGTAGCGGCAGGGGATGATGAGGCGGCGCTCGTCCCAAATGCGCACGACCACGTAGGAGAGCGTGATCTCCTCGACAGAACCCGTCTCCTGCTTGTCGCTGGCGATAACGACGTCGCCCATGCGGATCGCGTCGGTGAAGGCCAACTGCAGTCCGGCGAAAACGTTGCCGAGGGTCTGCTGGGCAGCGAGACCGAAGATCACGGAAATAACACCCGCGGAGGCCAGGACGGTTGTCATGACCTGGCGGGCGGCGTCGAAGGTTCCGATCATGGCAACCGTGCCAACAAGGAGGACGATCACCTGAACCAAACGGCGCAGGACCTGGGCGCGGGTCTCGAAGCGGCGCGAACGGCCTCGGTCGGCGGCCTGTCGGGCCTTCGCGGCGTCTTCGAAGACCCACGCGGCGGCGTAGCCCATCCACGTCATGCAGGCCAAGCCCGCGATGAGGAGCAGGTGCATGAGGAACGTCGTGACCGATGAGCCACCCCAGTCAGTGAGGCGGGGGTCCACGAGCGCGATCCCGAGTCCGACCCACGCGCCCCACGTGGCGAGCGCGAAGTGAGCGGGGCCGCGCACGCGACCCAGGACTGACGAGGCCATGGCAGACTTCGCCAACGCCTTACGCGCCAGGACGGACAGGACCACCGAGGCAACCAGGCCAAGAACGGCACCGATGATGGGTCCGAGGAACAGGAGGGTCAAGTCGATGGTGGTATCCACGGCTGCCTCCGCGCCAGATTGCGAGTCAGCGGCGGCGCGCGCGAGCGCGCCTGAGGTTTGAGTTGAGATTTGAGTGAGGGCACCGAGTGCTGGTGTCAGAGTCATGCATTAAGGGTAGGCCGGGTAGCTGATGAATTCCTGTGAATTCTGCACAATTGCAATGTTTTTTAGTAACGTGGTGCGCATCACGCTTTTTCGTTTTGACGTATTGACGGACGTCTGCCTAAGATATATCCCGTCTTCGGACGCCAGTTCGACGGCCAAAAGGCCCCCATCGTCTAGCGGCCTAGGACACCGCCCTTTCACGGCGGCGACACGGGTTCGAATCCCGTTGGGGGTACCAGCCGGTCGCACATGTGAACGGCACAATTTAATAGGTCTTACCTATTGTAAGGCCCCGTAGCGCAGTTGGTTAGCGCGCCGCCCTGTCACGGCGGAGGTCGCGGGTTCAAGTCCCGTCGGGGTCGCCGACCAGACCGAATCGGTTCAGGTCTTGGCTCTGTAGCTCAGTTGGTAGAGCGTTCGACTGAAAATCGAAAGGTCACCGGATCGACGCCGGTCGGAGCCACCAGCAAGCCCCGAAGCATTAGCTTCGGGGATTTTTGGTTTTACGGCACAGAGTGATGCATGAGATACGTATCATGTTCTTTTTCTCTCTTACTTCACCCACCGACTGCCTGCACATCTCTCAAACATATCTGAGGGGCGATCATGGAAGATGCATCTAGTGTGACGTTGAACAAACTATACTTCTCGGTTCATGTCTCCCTCGCCCGCCCAATGCGAACAACCCCACATGAGTGGGGGCGGCATCTCAAGGAAGATTAGCGACCGATTCCCCGCCGATCTTCCCCGCGTGGACATGGAAAACGATCTGCAGGATTGGGGGTCTGCATTGGGGGGTTCTGCACGGCACAGGATTCATCCCCGCTCACGCGGGGAAAACTGCTTAGCAGGCGACCCCTACGACCTCGCAAGGGACCCATCCCTACTCACGCAGGGAAAACACATAATGCGACGAGGGTGGCCCACCTGCCCGGGGATCACTCCCAGGTGGGCTGGCTGCCACCCTCACGCATGCCGTATCACTATCCCGAGAAGGACTCATCCCCGCTCACGCAGGGAATACCCGTCGACTACGGTGATCGCGTTCGAATCCCGGGGATCATCCCTGCTAACGCGGGGAACACCTGGCCCACGGGAAAAACAGTCTCAACGAGAGCGGATCATCCCTGCTTACGCGGGGAACACACCGTCTGATCTGTGCAAACATCACACAGCTCAGGCAGATTATGGAAGCGCAGTTGAACGCTTGCCCCTAAGCTACTCCTTCTATCGCACTCCTACAACCAAGGAAGCACAACTAGAAAGTCTAGTCAGACACAGATACGAGCGACCACAAGCACATCAGACACTCAACCAATGAAAGCAGTTTCCGCAGCGCTCAGAAAATTAGTTCCCAGGATACTAGTTCGTCGGATCATCCAGGTATTTGGATCCGTTCCACTCACTAAATTCACCGCTATCATCATAGTTATACTACAGAATCGATCAGAACTACCGTTGCACTCTTCTAAGCATCCTCACTTTGGCACACCTATGCACAGCTCGCCATCGTAGGGAATCAATCACCAATCCCCTTTGATATACTGGAAGCGTTGAACACGTGCACCTTTCCAAGCTGGGAATCAATCACCAATCCCCTTTGATATACTGCACGCGACGGATGGGGGAAAACCCACATGCTGGGAATCAATCACCAATCCCCTTTAATATACTGCGCTGCGCAGGCGTGCCCACCACTGACAGCTGGGAATCAATCACCAATCCCCTTTGATATACTGTAGGGGACGCCAATGGCCGTGAAAGACCGCTGGGAATCAATCACCAATCCCCTTTGATATACTGGCGATCCACGACTGGAAAACGTCTC
>QWCL01000280.1_pt1 | contig 20743 bp, 17 predicted proteins | sample 1972551 | NCBI WGS metagenome assembly QWCL01 (sample SAMN09866709, study PRJNA288562) | Human oral metagenome isolate term2_saliva, whole genome shotgun sequencing... | isolation source: mouth | host: Homo sapiens | place: USA: California
TGGGGCTAGTGAGCGTGTTGCCAAGGTTTTCTAGGCCCTTGGCGGTGCTTAGCAGGTTCTTCTCAATTGAATTCACGGTCTTGTTATAGGTTTGCACGCTGCGGCGCAGGCTGGCGCCTAAATCATCCATATAGCGAGCCACCGTACCCAGGCGCTTATACAAGGTGGAGCCGATAGCCAGCAGCTGACGGGCGTCGTCGTTAATGGCGTTTTGCATCCAGGCGTCAGCAACCGTACGGGCCACCGCCAACAGCGAGATGGGGGTGGTTAGCAGCACCCCGTTAGCCAGGGCGTATTCAAGCAGGCTGGCATCCACCTCCAAGGCGGCGCTAAGCACCGCCTCAGAGGGGATAAACATGATGGTGAACTGGGGGCCCTGGCCCAGCTGCTCGGGGTAGTTACGGCGGATGAGCTCATTAATGTGTGAACGCACCGCAGCGGCGTGATCGGACAGGTAAGAGTTGGCTGCGTCCTGATCGCCTTTAGCACTTGCATCAGCACCGCGCAGGAAGGCATCCAGAGGGGCTTTAGCGTCAATGGCCAGGAATTCCCCACCGGGCAGCAAAATCGTGGCGTCTGGGCGCGCAGAGCCGTTAGCGGGGGAAGGGGCCGTATTTAAAGAGCCAACGCGGTTTTGCTTACGTAAAGTGGACACGCTTTTTTGCAGCTCAAAATCGATGTGCTCGCTCATCCCGCCCAGCTCCAGGACCCGGCGCAGCTCCATCTCACCCCACATGCCGCGCGCTGAACGTGAACGCAGCGCCGATTCCAGGGAGGCTGTGGAGGCCCGCAGACGCTCCTGGGTAGCGTCTGAAGCCCGCAGGCGCTCAGCAATTATCGCGTTTTGTTTGGAGCGCTGCAGCTCCATTTGCTCCACCCGCAACGCCATATGCTCAAGTTGCTCGCGCACCGGCTCAAGGGCGGTGAGTACCGCGCCATCTTGGCGGGCCCGCTGCTGAGCCTCCAAAGTGCGTTGTTGTTCAGTACGCAACTGCTGCTCCAGGGCCTGTGCGCGGGCACTAGCCCCGGCGGCGTCGGCCCTAATGCGAGCCACCTCCCCGCCGTTAGCTGCCAGGCGGGCTGCGCGGGCCGTGGCCAGGGCCCAACCCAACGCAGTACCAAGTGTTATACCCAACAACAAAAGAGCAATTGCGTTAACGATACTCATAATTTCCTACTATCTCAGGTCTATACCCCGCAGAAAGCCGCCATTTTTGCGTGCTTAGCGATGTCGTCGTTACTAACTGAAGTAAAGCTTTATATGCGATGTGGGCTATAAGTCACGGAAAACTAGCAACATGCTATGAGCGATACATGTTACCGTTTTGTTGTAAAGCTGGATCGTAATCTTGGAGTCGTTTTGGAATACCGCGCGGGTACTGTGCAGGATCTGGATGTTTTGGCCCGCATTGGTGCGGATGCCTTCTCAGACTACCCCCTGTTTCGGCTGACAGAGCCGGAACTACGGCCGGGTGTAACCTTCGACCAGTTTCACTTCGCCTTGCACCGAATGCTGGTGAAAATTTTCCTTAAGCGCGAATCTGTGCTGGTGGCTTGTGAAGACGGTGAGCCGCGTGGTTATGCGCTACTGCAAAAGCAAGAAATGCCTTTTTTGCCTTACCTACTTAACGGCGGTGTAGGCCTACTAAAGTACATCCCGCTAAAGCCGCTACTAGAATTCCTTACCCTTACCGACGCGGCTGACCAGCACGTAAAACTAAACACCCACTATGACTGGTTCCTTGAAGTTATTGCGGTGCACCCCGAACACCAGGGGCGCGGCATTGGTACCGGCATGTTGGATGTAGGTATCGCCAAGTTTGTAAAGGCCACCGGCGGCTCTAACTACGCCTTTGTTACCAACACCGCTAAGAACGCCCGTTTCTATGACCACAACGGCTGTCGTGAGCTGGCCGTAAGCCACCTGGACTACCGAGGCCAGGAAATCAACGTGTGGGCTTTCAAGAAGGAACTAGACAAGAAGAAGTCCAAGCCCGCCAAGGACGCAAAGGCCGGCGCTAAGGACGCCAAGGCTGCCAATGAGGCAAAGCCCGCCAAGAACACCGAGGAAACCGGCAAATAATTAAAGCGGGCCGCAAACCCGCTAAACTAGGCGCGTGGCTCTAACTATCGGAATTGTGGGACTGCCCAACGTAGGCAAGTCCACCCTGTTCAATGCGCTTACCCGCGCAACCGTCCTGGCGGCTAACTACCCCTTTGCGACCATCGAACCTAACGTGGGTATCGTGCCGCTTCCCGACGCGCGCCTGGATAAACTGGCGCAGATTTTCGGTAGTGAGCGCATTTTGCCCGCTACGGTGTCTTTCGTTGACATTGCTGGAATTGTGCGCGGGGCTAGCGAAGGTGAAGGCCTGGGCAACCAGTTCCTGGCTAACATTCGTGAAGCTGACGCGATCTGCATGGTTACCCGCGCTTTTGACGACCCGGACGTGGTGCACGTAGACGGCAAGGTTGAACCGTCGTCAGACATCGAAACTATTTCCACCGAGCTGGTGCTGGCTGACATTCAAACCCTGGAAAAGGCCATCCCGCGCCTGGAGAAGGAAGTACGCGGTAAGAAGACCGATCCCGCCGTGCTGCAAACCGCTAAGGACGCTTTGAAGGTGCTTGAAGAAGGCACCATGCTTTCGGCCGGCGCTAAGGCAGCCGGGCTGGATACAGACATTTTGCGTACCTTCCAGCTGATGACTACTAAGCCGTTCATTTACGTTTTCAACATGGACGACGCCGGCATGCACGATGAGGCCAAGCAGGCTCAGCTGCGTGAACTGGTCTCTCCCGCCGAGGCCATCTTCCTAGACGCCCAGTTTGAAAGTGAACTGGTGGAGCTAGAGCCGGCCGAGGCCGCCGAAATGCTAGCCGACAACGGCCAGGCCGAGTCTGGTCTAGACCAGCTGGCTCGCGTGGGCTTTAAGACCCTGGGCCTGCAAACCTACCTGACCGCTGGCCCCAAGGAGGCGCGCGCCTGGACTATCCACCAGGGCTGGACTGCCCCACAGGCTGCCGGCGTGATCCACACCGACTTTGAGCGCGGCTTCATTAAGGCTGAGATTGTCTCTTTTGACGACTTGGTGGAGTACGGCTCTGTAGCTGAGGCCCGCGCCCACGGCAAGGTGCGCATGGAAGGCAAAGACTACGTTATGGCCGACGGCGACGTAGTTGAGTTTAGGTTTAATGTTTAATCATTTCTGAACGAGGCAGTGGCCGGGTCGCGCGAGGGTGTGGCCCGGCCACTTGCTTATGGCGAGAGTAACAGGTCCATCTGCGTGACGAAGTGTGCGATGCTCTTGGAATACCAAGGGATCCTCGTCGTGATGGCGAGGATCCCCGTACTAGACTGCGTTGGTCCAAGCCCAACGCGATTACCAATATGATAACATTAAAGTGTGGTAGAGGGAAGTGTGATCTTAGACCTAGCTGGTTCGGCGAGGCTTGCTCCATACCTCCAGGAAGCGGATGGAGATGACGAGCGTGCTTGTGAACTTTACTTGTGGGTTACAGATCTCGCGGGGGCGTTGTTTTCGACTATCGCGTTTGTTGAGGTCGGTCTACGTAATTCAATGGACCGGAAGCTTCGGGTCTGGAATGATAAGCAGGGGATAGACTATGGGGAAGAATGGGCACTCCGTAAGGGTGCGGCACCCCTGCTGTATGATCTTGTTACGCATAAAAGTTTGGCGAGTGCGCAGAATTTTGCAAGTGAGCAATCACGCTTGCGTCCAAAGACTCATCCGCGTCGTTTGGCAGCCGTCACGCACGATGATGTTGTGTCGCATTTTATGTTCGGAACCTGGGTCTATCTCATTAAGCCAAGGGTCCGCAATCAGCCTCAGCAATGTCAACAGTTGTGGCAAGAATGTTTGTCGCACGCGTTTCCATATGCCGACCCTTCCGACTCCGGTCGTGAGAAGCTGGCTGATCAGCTCGATCGGGTGAGGAAGCTGCGGAATCGTGTGGCTCATCATGAGAATTTGCTGTCCGTCGACATACGCTGGCGGCTGCGGGATATGCTCGGCGTTCTTGCGTTGATAGATCCGAATCTACCTGATCTTGCGATGCAGAGCAATCGTGTCCGCTCGCTTGTTCGGGCGGATCCTCGCCGCTCGTGGTAAGCGTAGTCGTGAAGGGTAGAGGCCTGGGCGACGCTGGTCCAGAAGGGGTTGAGATTGTTGACTACCACTAAAATTGCTCCGATTCACCCGGGCGAAGTCCTCATGGAAGACTTCATCGAGGGCTTCGGAATTACGCAGCACAAGCTCGCCGTCGCTATCGGTGTTCCGCCCCGCCGTATCAATGAAATTGTTCATGGGAAGCGGGGAATCACGGCGGACACCGCAATGCGTCTCTCTCGCTACTTCGGTACGACCCCGGGATTCTGGATGAACCTGCAGATGCGTTACGAGCTTGATCGTGCCGAAGACGCGCTAGGCGATACGTTGAGTGGAATCGTGCCCCTCTTGACGGTGGAAGTCGCCTGAATCAACTCAGTCTGACGAGGCAGTGGCCGGGTCGAGCATTGAGCGCGGCCCGGCCTTGTTGTGTGCGCTGGCCTTGGGCTTGCGGCGTCGGCGGCCCTTAGGCGGCGTCGGTGTCTTTAGCGGGCTTCGGGGAGCCTTGGCCCGAAGTGGTGCGCAAAACCTTAGAGCTGGTGGGGCGCTCTAGGCGCACCAAGAGGTCAATTTGCTTAGGTTCATAGCCCAGCGAGATGCTCACATCCTGCTGAAGGCGGCTGCGTAGCGTGGACACCGTCCAGTCAATCTCGCACTCTTGAGACACGCTGGCATCAGCTTGAATCTGCAGGTGGCTTAAGGTGCCGCTAACCCACACCGTGCAGCGCTCCACCCCGGGCACGCCCTGCGCCCGCTCAGATAGGGCCTGCGACAAAACCTCAGGGTCCAAGGTAGTGAGTAAAAGCCCCTCAGAGTCACTCAGGCGCATAGGTGAGGCCGCTACCCGGCGCGGCACCTGCATGAGAAGCAGCGCCAGACCACCAATGATGGCAAGCACGGAGGCCAGCGCAAGCACGGGTAAAAGCCAGTTTGCTTGACTGGCGACGGCGCCCACCCGCCCCTGCTTAGAAGCTAGGTAGGGGGCGGCGTCGGGCCAAAAACGAGCCAAACCCAGGCCCGAAGCCAGCAGCCAAGCGGAGGCGACCAACAAAACAAAGCCACAGATAGCCAGGACGCACCGGTTTAGCGGGGTGGAAACTGAACGCATAATCGTGCCTCCTTAGCTCGCGTGCTTGACGCGCACGCGGCTGCCTTTAATGCCCACCGGGGCGAGCATTTGTAGGGCCTGGTCAGTCTGCTTTTGGGCGGCCTGCTGCACGGGCTCTAGCTCATCTAGGACGCTGTGGACGACGACGTTAACCCGCGAGCGGCGGGCAGTGGCCGAAACGGAGTTAGCGCCGCCCAGCTGCTCAACCTGTAGCCTCACCAGTTTTGCCAGGTCACGGCGTCTAACTGCGGTCTGTCCAGGAATGTCGTCGGGGAGAATTTCGACGCGCTCAGGCCGCCCGGGCCATAGCGCCGCAATAATCATGATTAGGCCACAGGCCGCCACAACCCCGGCGGCAATAAGCGCTGCAGTGGAACCCAGCGAAGTGGATTTGATGGCTTCAAGCGCGTGTAGGGTGCGGCGTGGCCAGTAGCCGGTGATGAGCCGCTGGCCGGTCAGCCAAGCCCCCAGGCTTCCGCCGGCAAGCAGCAACAGGGCTAGAACCACGCTGGAGCCGCTGCGTGAGGGGCGGCGAATGAGTTTTGGAACTTTTCTCATTTCAGGTTCTTCCTGCCTGGGCCGGCGGGGTTAAGCCAGGAGATCTCAATATTGATCTTGCCGACACTCAGCCCGGTCAGGTGCTCCACCCGGCTGCGTACATGTGCGCGCACGGCCTCGATTGTGTCTGCCAGTGGTGTGGGAAAAACCAGGCCTAGGTTCATGTGTAAGACGGCTACCTGCCCGTAGAGCTCACATTGGGCTTCGGGGCGGGAGGAAAAGTTGCGGCGGGCGCCGATGCCTAAAACCCCGCCGGCGTTGGAGCCAACATTGCCGGTTTCATAGGCGGCTTCGGCGGCAATTTTGGCCACGACTTTAGCTGGAATGGTGGTGGTGCCGCGCTGGGCGGTGCCGCGCTGGGCGGTGCCAGCGGCTTGGGCGGTGCCAGTACCGCGCTGGGCGGTGCCCGGCTGCCCGGCCTGACCGGTTGTGGGCTGGAGGCCTGAGGATTGGGTGGCTGCAGGTGAGGCGAGGGGCGCCATCGTCACTTCCTTAGCCGCTCAAGGAAGCTGCGGACATCGACCCGGCCCTCCAGGTACAGGCCCACTCCTAACCCAACCAGGCCACACAGTGACACCAGCACAAAGTCAGCGAAGGAGCCAAAAGCCAGAACGGTTCCAAGGAATAGGCCTACTAGGAGGGCCAGGTGCGTTGTCTTCATGAGATCTCCTCAGATCAAGGCGTAAATTACTTGAGGTTGTTGGTCTCAGACTCGTCGCCAGGCAGGTGCACGTCGGTGACGTGGATGTTGACCTCAACTACTTCCAGGCCGGTGCTGGTCTCGATCTGCTCAATGATGTTGTTGCGGATCGCCTCGGTGACCTCAATGATGGGAGCGCCATAATCAACCACCACGGTGACCTCAATGGAGGTCTGGGTTTCGCCCTTCTGTACGTTAATGCCGCCAGTGACGTTGGTCTGGGCGGTGGGGATGCGCTCGGTCATGGCGGTGAAGGCGCGGCGCATGGCGTTACCCATGCTGTAGACCCCGGGCACCTCGCGCGTGGCCATGCCGGCGATCTTGGCGATGACGTTCTCGTCGATGGTGGTTACCCCGTGGGAGGTGTGCAAAGGAGTGTTGGGGGTGCTGTCCGCTTCAGTGTTTTCGTTCTGCTCGGACTGCTTGCTGGTGTCGCTCATGGGAGGCTCTTTCTTTGATCTGAGTAGGTGGCCGACGGCGCACGGTGTTGCTTGCCGTCAGGGTTGGCGTTGCTTGCCGTCATGATTGCCGCGATAAACGCACTAAAAGGTGCGGTTGTCTAAGAATCCTTACCGCCTCAGTCTATAGGGCTTTCGTCTTAAAAAGGTGAAGTGGGGCAGTTTTAAAGGAGCTTTCTTTTCTGACTCGACATTAGGTCTCCTATATTGGTGGTAGGCGCTGGCTGGCTAGCATTGTTCGCATCACGGCTCGCATATGCTCACGGCCTGCATAGGGAGGAAAAGTTCATGGATCCTCGTTTTTCGCGCGCATATGGCGCATTGGCTGGGTTAGCGCTAGGCGATGCGCTGGGTATGCCAACGCAAGCAATGTCTCCACAGCAGATTCAAACGGTTTACGGCCAGGTCACGGGACTGGTGGATGGGGATAAAAGCCAACCCTATGCGCCGGGTATGGCGGCCGGGTCGGTCACTGACGACACTGAGCAAGCATTATTGATCGCTTCCCTGCTGCTTAAAGGCCACGGTTCTGGGCTGAGCTTGGATGCGGGCGAGTTCTCCCACGCCCTGCTGGCTTGGGAAGATTCCATGATTGAGCGTGGCTCGCTGGATCTGCTGGGGCCCTCCACGAAGGCGGCACTTGAGCGTGTACGCGCAGGCGAGAACCCGTTGCGTGTGGGCGGTGAGGGCACCACTAATGGGGCGGCAATGCGGGTGACACCGATCGGGATTGCGGCGTCGACGTCGGACCGACAGCTTTTCGCCGACGCCGTATGGTCCTCATGCCAGGTCACGCACGCCACCCGTCAGGGCTTTCAGTCAGCGGCGCTAGTGGCAGCCGCCGTGTCACTCGGGATCGACGCCGGCGCGGCGGATGTGACAGACCTGCTGTGGAAGGCTGTGACTTTTGTGCGCTCACTACCTGAGCGCGGCGCCTGGAGCCCAGAGCCGGATGTTGTGGCAGCCACGCACCGGGCATTAAAACTGGCTGCCCAGCCGTCGTCGTCCCTAGAGTGGCTGGCCGAGCAGATCGGCACGGCTGTGGCCTCAGCGCAGGCAATCCCCATGGCTTTCGCGCTGCTGGCACGCGATCCCTCCCCACGCGCCCTGCTGCAGGCCGCCAATTTGGGGGGTGACACTGACACAATTGGTGCGATTTCGGGCGCAATTTTGGGTGCAAGCTTGGGCGTTGAGGTTTTTGACGCTTACGGCCTGGCCCAAGTGGAGCAGGTTTCGCAGCTTGATCTGCCTAGCGTCGCTACAGATTTGCTGGCTCTGCGTGATAGGGAAGGCGGCGGCTCTACCCCCGCAGCAGCTACGACGTCGCCCACCCCAGAAAAACCCGCGCTTACCAAAACCCCAGCCGCGTCTCCACAAAAAGACGCCCCGGCGGGACGCGTGGTCCTGATGGGGCAAATCCTTGTAGACCTGGCCGTACGCGGCGAGGCACTACCGGCCCCTGGCGGCGACGTATGGGCCAGCGATGAAGGAATGCACGTGGGTGGGGGCTTTAACGCGCTGATGGCCGCGCGGCGTATGGGTGCCCAGGCCGTCTCGCTCAGCCCAATTGGCCACGGCCCCTACTCTTTACTCATCCAGCAGGCCCTGCAGCGCGCGGAAATTACGGACGCCGGGCCCCGCATTGACGGTATCGACAACGGTTTTTGTATTGCGTTCACTGACCAATCCGGGGAGCGCACCTTTATCTCCACGCGGGGCGCTGAGACGAGGGCGCCAGCAAGTGCTTGGGCGGACTTCACTGCAACGATGCGCCCGGGGGATGTGCTTTACATTGACGGCTATCTCATGGACCACCCGGCCAACCGTCAGGCAGCGCAGGCGGCTCTGGAGGCATTACCTGAGGGCGTGCAGGTCATTTTGGATGTCTCGCCTGTTATTGGCATCCCGCAGGGCCTACCTGCACGAGACGTAATTGTCTCGATGAACTATAGAGAAGCGCAGCAGATCATTAACCAGAGCGCAGAGCGCGCCTTGGGGCAGGGCCAGGAGCTGAGCCGAGAGCAGGGACGCAGCCAGGGGCAGGGGCAGGGCCAGGAGCGCGAGGCCAGTTTGGTGGCCAGCTTGCTGGGGCGCCCCGTTGTGGTGCGTGCCGGGGCTGCGGGCGCCTATTTCGCCAGGCCAGCAGCGGTTCCGGCAGAGGTTTCGGCGGCGGTTTCAGCAGAGGGGTCAGCTGCGGCTCTGGCGGCGGCTCCAGCAGAGGGGCCCGCTGCGGTTCCGGCGGCAGTTACAACGGCGGCTAGCGCAAATGCCGCAGATGTGACTTACATTCCGACGCCGCGCGTTGCAGCTATCGACACTAACGGCGCAGGTGACGCCCACTCCGGTGTGCTAGCGGCGGCTTTAGCACAGGCAATCCCCCTAGAGCGAGCGCTTTTACTGGCTAACTGTGCAGGCGCTCTTTCCACGACCCTAGTGGGGCCAGCTGTCTGCCCGGCGCGCGAGCAGATCGAGGCTGCAGCTGACGCGCTCGCGGACTAGGCGCGCTAGCGCCTGTCAGTGTCTAGGGCGGCTGGTGTTGTCTTGGTTCGGATGGATGCTGACTTCGTCTATCGGGGCGGCTGGCGTTGCCTGAGCCTGGGCTCCGAGGGCGGCTGGCGTTGCCTGAGCCCAGGCCGGCTGCTGGCTTCGCCTAGGCCTGGGCGAGTGGCCGGCGCAGAGGCGGGTCTAGGACAAAGGCGGTCGCATCAACTCCTGGGACTAGGCGGTAGAGGGCGGCCGGGCGCCCGGCCCCTTCGCGCACACTGTCTCCAGTGGGCTCAATGAACGACGCCGTTTTTGTGGCTTTTCGGTGGAAATTGCGCGGATCTAGGGCAGATCCCCAAATAGCCTCATAGGTGGTGCGCAGCTGGGTGATCGTAAACTGCGGCCCGCAAAAAGAGGTGGCCAGAGGAGAGTATTCAATCTTAGAGCGGGCGCGCTCGACGCCGTCGGCCAAAATAGCGCCGTGGTCGAAAGCTAGGGGAGAGTCAGGACCAAGCAGGGCCTCAACGGGCTGCCACAGCGCCCCGGCGGCGTCGCCCCCCGCATGAGTGGGGGAGAAGGAAGGGGCCAGGAGCAGGTAGGCCACGGAAAGAACCGGGCCGCGCGGGTCACGCCCAAGAGGGCCGTAAGTGCGCAGCTGCTCAAGGTGACCGGGGGGAGTGACGCCGGTTTCCTCCTCAAGTTCGCGCGCGGCGGCCTGGTCCGTCTGCTCACCGCTGCGCAGAAAACCGCCAGGTAGGGCCAGACGGCCACGGAAAGGTTCGATGCCTCGGCGCACCACGAGGGCGTGAAGCGTGTGGTCAATGACTGTCAGGGCGACGACGTCGACGGCGACCGGGAAGGTGACAGGTTCAATCATGGCTCTAGCCTAACCTATTTGCGTCAAGTTGACATTAAGGCCTGAAGGGGCTTATCGTCATAGTGACACAAACAAATGGGAACTACCTAGGAGTCATCATGGGAACCCTTCACAACCACCCCTTCTTCATCCGCTACCAGGGCGGCGCCGGCGACCACGTCGTCCAGATCAGCGCCGGACGCACCATTCGCTCCGGGGTTGGCCAATCCTTCTGGCTGCGCAAAGGCCGCTGCGCGCTGGCGGAAGTGCCCACCGCTAACCGCGCCCACAGCTTCCTGGTGCAGGTAGCCTCCAGTGACCAGCAAAACGTAAACGCCCAGGTGGCCGTCACCTACTGCATCGAGAACGCCGAGGCTGCCGCCGCGCACTACGACTTTGGTCTCTACCCGCGTGAAGCAAAGAAAGACGCGCAGGGCCTGTGGCAAATCGACGAAACCGTCACCCGCATCGCCCACTCCGCCCTGGCCTCAACCATCGGCGCCATGGCCCTGTCTGAAGCCATCTCCGGCGCCCTGGAGCGAGTTAGCGGGCTCCTGACCCAGGCTTTCGCCGAAAACGAGCAGCTGCAGGCCACCGGCGTGGGCATTGTTGACGTGCGATTGCTGTCCCTGCGACCCGATGAAGGGGTTGAATCATCCCTGCGCGCCCCACTGCTTGAGCAGCTGCGTGCCGAGGCCGACCGCGCCCTCTACGAGCGCCGCGCCCTCGCCGTTGAGCGCGAATCCCAAATCTCCGAAAACGAGATGCAATCCAAGCTTGACCTGGCCCGCAAGCGCGCCGACCTGGTTGACCAGGAAGGCCACAACGCCAGGCGCGAAGCTGAGGAGAAAGCCGCTGCTGATGCGATCGCTGTCGAGGCCGAATCGCGCCGCATCGTAGAAAAAGCCAAGGCCTTCGAGACCGACTGGAACACCGCCGGACGCGCCCGGACCGCCAATGACGCGGCCTACATCCAGGCTGTCGCCGAGGCTGGGCCTGAGGTGGCACGCGCCCTGGCACTTAAGGAGCTGGCAGGTCACATGCCTTCCTTCGGCAACATCACCATCACCGCTGACGTGCTCAGCGACCTGGTGTCGGCCTTCACCGGCTCAGCCAAGGCAGGCAAGTAATGCGACGCCGCGCGGTGATTGTGCGCCGCCCCACCGAATATGACGAGCTCATGGACCGCTACTCCACGCGCGGCCAGGTTGAGTTTGTACTGCGCTCACGCGGGCGCAGCCTTGAGGAGGTGGAGCGCGCGCACGAGTGCCACCTAGCGGCCCTGGCGCGGGTGCGGGCGGGGATCCCAGACGGCTGGGCTAGTGCCGACGTCGAACGCGACTCACTGTCTCGCTTCCTGTTTGCGCCCGAGGACGTAATTGTTGTGGTTGGCCCGGACGGCCTGGTGGCTAACGTGGCCAAATACGTGGGCGACCAGGTAGTGGTGGGGGTTAATTCCGTGCCCCAAGCCAATGCGGGCGTGCTCGTGCGCTGCACGCCCGAGCAGGGGGTGGGGGCGCTGCATCGCCTGGAAACGGGCTCTGACCTGCGTGTTGACCATCTGACCATGGTGCGCGCGGCTGCTGACGACTCGCGTACGCTCACCGCCCTCAATGAGGTGTTTATTGGGCACCCAAGCCACCAAAGTGCCCGCTACGAGCTCACCTTGGGCTCCCGCGCAGAGCGGCAGTCTTCCTCCGGCGTCGTTGTTTCTACCGGGACCGGCGCCACGGGCTGGGGCGCCTCCCTAAAACGCGGGCGGCACATGGGGGATCTGCCCGCGCCTACCTCGCACTCCCTGGCGTGGTTTGTGCGTGAAGCCTGGCCCTCACCCCATACTGGCACCAACTGCACCGAAGGCATCTTGGGGGAGGGGGAGGAACTGAGCCTGGTGGTGGGCAGCGAATCCCTGGTGCTCTTTGGTGACGGCATAGAATCCGACCGCCTCACCCTCACCTGGGGCCAAAGCGTGCAGGTCTCACGCGCCCCGCGTGCCCTGTCCCTGGTTGACCCGGCTGGGCTGCGCTAAGAGGGCGCATAGCGGGCGGGCTGTAGCTGCGCTAGGTTGTGCGGGTATTAGCGGACTAAATTATTAGTCACCTATCCTGAACGTTAAAACTCACTGGGGGGCAGGTATGGGAACTATAGATCCGCAGCTGATGCACGTACTGGTTCGCGCGCAGAACAGCCAAAGGTGGGATGACAAGACTCGGCAGGTAGCAGGAGTGCGGCGAGATGGGGCTCGCACCCTTATTACGTACGCGAACGGAAAAGAATATGCCTACGGCGTCGACAGAGTGCAGATCTATTACCAGGTTGCGTGCAACCAAATTGGTGAACTAGATAAGGTCTACGTCAAAGGTGAGTTGTGGCCGGACGTGGAATGCGTTTGTGTACTCGCCAGCGAAACAGACCCAAATTGCCTGCGTTACACCCTGACTAGGCACAACGCTAAAAAAGAACTCTGCTTCTATCAACTAGGCGAGAACACCGTACAGATTAATTGGGCCACACCACAGCAGCGCTACAACGTATCTGTCCTCAATTACATCCGTGAGGAAGTCCGCTCTCAGGCCAGGCGCGTTGGGGCAACATTTGATGAGAATGCCAAATACCCCAAGTGGAGCGGCCAAGGGGAGACGATGCCTGCCGCCGTCCTGGCTACCCTGTGGGAACGGCTTACGCAGGTTCCTGCTGGCTCCGCGCTTGAGGCTTTCATCTCGGGTGTACCCTCCCCGCAGACTGGTGCAACTGACCAGCTCATTATGCCTTTCCGCGCAAACATCGATCAGCGCAATGCGATCCACGCCGCGCTCACGCACCAGATCTCAGTTATTGATGGCCCTCCCGGGACCGGTAAAACCCAGACAATCCTCAACCTGATTGCCACGCTAGTCACCCAGGGCAAGACAGTCGGCGTCGTCGCTGGTGCCAACTCCGCAGTAGACAACATGGTCGACAAACTGACAGAAGAAGGCTACGGCTTTTTGGTGGCCAACCTCGGGAATACGGAGCGGGTTAAGGAATTCCAGCACCACGAGGGCGATCTTGAACAAAGGCGCACGACTTGGGGTCAAAACGCGGTACGTGGCCTGCCTGCTTTTCCCGTAAGTATCAACGACGCCGCCCTACGTGCCCAGGAAGAACAGCTGGTTGCCCTGTGGCGGGACGCACGTGAGATTCCAGCGCTACAGACACTACTGAACGCAACCCAGCGTGAGCGTTACCTGTTTGAGGAGAAGATACGGGAAAGTCGCCGTCTTCTGCCAAATATTTCCCACCTGGAAATTTTCTATCGAGATTCAGACACTATCGCTGACTTGCTTGCTCTGGCGCGCTGCGCTCCCAAACCTGCGTTCACTCCCCGGGGACTTGTTGAGCCAGTACGCCGCTATTTCGCCTACGGCCCTCTCAAGCGGCTTGATCTGGGCAATGTGGACGTGCAATCCGCACTTCAAGCTGCGTTCTACCAAGCCCGTGAACGCGAGCTTACGCAGCGCATCAATATGGCGCAGGGGAGAGCGGCCGCTTTTGGCCTCGAAAAGGTTTCTGCCGCATACCGTCAATACTCGCGCGCAGTGTTTGATACGGCCCTACTGAAACGCTTTGGCAAGGTACCCCCAAGCCGCCTTATAGCACAGGTGCGGCTGGATCAACAGACAGATAGCCTGCTGCACACCTACCCGGTTGTGGCATCCACCTGCTTCTCAATTCGCAATAACCTCGCTCAAGATAAGCTGCTCGACTGGATCATTATTGATGAATCATCCCAGGTCATACTGCCAGAGGGCATGGCTGCGTTGAGTAAGGCGCGTAACGCCGTCATTGTTGGGGACGCTAAACAGATAGGCCCAATTTTCAACGGCTGGGACGAGAGTGAAACTAACCCACCCGAAGAGCGGTTTGATGTGCGCTCGCTGTCGCTGTTGGACTCGGTTAAGAAAATGCCGCAGGGCGCGGTGCCTTCCACCCTGCTCAAAGAGCACTACAGATGCCACCCGGCGATCATTGAGTTTTGCAACCGCATGTATTACGACGGCGAGCTGATTCCCATGCGTCAGCCCGGTGCCGGTGCCCCCAATCCACTGTGTGTGGTTTATGCGGCCCCAGGTAACCATGCACGCAGGACTAATAGTGACGGCCGATTCTCTCAACGCGAGATCGACATCATTGCCAGCCTTGAGGATATGGAAGTTATTCACCGGGGAATTGGGGCGCAAGATAAGGACGCATCTGGTGATTTTGTTTTGGGGATCGTTACTCCATTTCGAGGGCAGGCTACAGAACTGCAAAAGCGAGTCAAAGCTGAGCAAAGTGAAGGCAACCAGGCGCGCTGGCTTGCTGAAACAGCACATAAGTTCCAGGGGCGAGGTGCGGGAACCGTTATCTTGTCTACTGTTTTAAACGCGAATGATCGCTTTGCGGCAAATGATTTTTATGATTCAGACGCCATGACGAACGTGATTGTTTCACGTGCAAAAGACCGCCTGATTGTGGTTACTACGTACGGCGGCGTTCGCTATAGCCGTAATATCAGGTCTCTGCTTGACTACATCCAAATGTATTACCCGAGTAATGTTGTTGAGTCAGATATTGTGTCTATTTTTGATGTTCTCTATGGGGCCTACGCTGCGAGCCTTGAGAAGTATTCGCATGCCAAATGGGCGACTAAGCGACGTTCGCCTGCCGAAAACGTTGCGGAATACTGCTTACGGGAGCTACTAAAAGATCCAGCATACAAACGGCTTGCCTACCGCAATGAGGTTCCCCTTAAGGATGCCCTACCAAATGTGCGCCGCCTTAATGAGGCTCAGTGTGCGTTCGTTTATACTAACAGTGCGCTTGATTTTGGGGTGTACGACGTCGTAACTGAAAAACTAGTCCTTGCGATTGAGGTTGATGGCTGGTACTTCCACGGATATAGCGATGAGCAGCAAAAGCGTGATGCTTTAAAGGACTCAATTATGGCCGCCTATGGTATACCAGTGCTGCGGCTACCAACAAACGGCTCGGGGGAGGAACAACTTATACGGGAGGCGCTAAATAGCGTACTTGCCTAAGGGGTAGGGTGTAGGATTACATATACGGTTACAACGGCTGTCGGTAACCACATTTATGATGGTGATAGGGGTGCTTGCGTCAAATGTCTTGTCGTAAAGAAAATGAGTGGACGAGGAAAAGCACAGATGGATTAGCGATTTCCGAGTCACTGTTAAAGTCTGCTTATAGTGGGCATCCGCTCGATCTTCAATCTAGCCAGGGCGAGCAGATGTCAAGCGATACACGGCCAGGTGCTAAGAAAAACGCCATGGTCACTAGGATACTTGAGGATAGTGACTACTTAGACACTCTAGAACCTCCTTATGATGATAATGTCGTTCAGCTAATTGAAAATATTTCTGCTTTTATTCAAAAGATTCGTTTTTGCGGAAAGACTACTCTGTCAGATACTGAGGCACTTGCAGTTTTAAGGCAAGAAGCTCCACAACTTTATAAACTCTATGCGAAGGTTCTTGGGCCTGATGTTGTAAATGAGGCTGAAGTAAATCGCGTACCTCGTGAGCTAGCAAGTGGGTTCCTTGAGAGGACTAAATGGCAACTGGCGGAAGAAGTTATAGTGAAGGTTGAGCGGAGGGAAATCTGGTTTAACCTTATTGCTCTTATCGTTTTTCTGCTGCTTTTTGTTTATGATGTATACGTTAAGGCATTCTGGTTGGCTGGCCCTGTTGGCATTATTGTTGTGATCTTGCTTGTACGACTGTTTAAGGTCTTCAATTCTTTTAAGAAGCATAAGGAGTTATTTGCCAGAAAATTAGGAGGAAGTTACTAAAACAGCAAGCCATGGAGGGCTGGGCTGAGGTACTGGGCTTGAGTGCAGCATAATTTAGGCCATGCGTAGTATTGAGCTTTTTGCGGGCGGGGGCGGGCTTGCCCTTGGTACCCATCTGGCAGGTTTTTCAACGGAGTTTGTTGCTGAATGGGATGCGCGCTCATGCCAGACACTGCGTGCCAACTATGCCGCCAACGATTCCAAACAGGCTTTTACTCAGGTGAAGGTTTGTGAAGGTGATGTGCGTGATATTGATTGGAGTGGGGTAGCGCCCGGAGTTGACCTGGTAAGTGGTGGTCCCCCCTGTCAACCGTTTTCGTTGGGTGGCAAAGCTATGGCGGCTGAAGATCCCCGTGACATGTTTCCAGCTACTGCTGAGGTGATTCGCCAGCTTCAGCCGCGTGCTTTCATGATTGAAAATGTTCGAGGTCTTACCCGCGCAGCTTTCACTAACTATTTTTCTTATATCCAGCTTCGACTGGCCCACCCTGATATCACACCGCGTCAAGGTGAATCTTGGGCAGATCACTATGGACGTCTCCAGGCTGAACACACTTCAGCGCACACAGATCTGCAATACAACGTGGTTACTCAGCTAGTGAATGCTGCCGATTATGGAGTGCCCCAGCAGCGGTGGCGAGTATTTTTTGTGGGCTTTAGGTGCGACGTCGACGCTGAGTGGTCTTTCCCTTCACCTACTCACTCGGGTGCTGCATTGCGCGCAATTCAGGAATCGGGAGAGTATTGGGACAGTTATCGTGTCCCAAAATCGCAGCAGAAAATTGAGGTCAGAAACAGTGGAGATCCGCAGCTGCTGCCTTGGTTGACTGTTCGTGACGCTTTGGTTGGTTTGCCTGAGCCGACTATGGAGACCTCTCCGCTTTTCTTTGACCATGTGCTCCAACCGGGGGCCCGAGTCTATCCGGGACATACTGGTTCTTTTATTAATTCACCTGCTAAAGCTCTTAAAGCAGGTGTGCATGGTGTGCCCGGGGGAGAGAATATGCTTCGCAGGGTAGATGGGTCAGTACGGTATTTTTCTGTGCGCGAGGCGGCGCGGTTGCAGACTTTCCCAGACGGTTATCGTTTCAGTGGTCCCTGGTCTGAGGCGATGCGTCAGCTAGGCAATGCTGTGCCGGTGCGCTTAGCGCAGATAGTTGCGGGATCGATTGGTCGGGCATTGATGGATTGAAAAGATTCAATTGTGGTTCTTATGGAGTGTCCGTACTGTGGCTGTCAACAAATGACTCAAGGAAGGATAGCTTATCTGGGTAGGGCCATACAGGGCGCTTACGTGCTTGGGTTTGAGAGCTGAGTCTGACTTTAGGCCATCCTGCGATTGTAGCTACATGCATGATATAGTCTACCTAAACTCTTCATAGCAGTTATTCTCCCAATGGAAGCGAGGGGCGGCATGTCAGAAATTAAACTTTTCCTTTCGTGGTCACGTGATGATGAGAAGTTAAAGAACTCTTTTCTTAAGCTCCTTAAGCCAAGATTAGAAGCGGTGCAAGCTTATAAGTTTACTTGGTGGGAAGACACTTTTATCCTTCCCGGCGAAGAATGGCAGCCTACAATTATGGAAATGCTGGGTAAGTCTGACTATATTGTTCAGCTCATCAGTTACTCCTTCGTTACGTCCGAGTTTATTTGGAAATACGAGATTCCTGGCGTGGGTGAAGCGCCCCTCAAGAAGACGTTACCAGTAATGATAAAAGATGTGTCTCTTGATGGCTCAATAGAGTTTCATCAGATTGATAAGCGTCAAATTTATCGAGGCATCTCCGGTAAATCTTCTTATATTAGCCGTAAAAGCGATTATTCTAAAGAAAAGTTTGTTGAAGGTTTTAGGGAAGCTGTCGTGGCGCGAGTTGAGAACAAAATAGGGTATCGATAAATCGGTTATTGTTCTCTATTTCCTATATGGGTTATGAAAGTAGCGCTTGTTTTTGAGGCTGGCTGGAAGGGTGTATTAAAATGGAGCAGGAGCTTCCTGACTTAAATATTTACATCAGTTTTCATGAAGATGATAGAAGGTTAGCAAAAACGTGTGTTAAAGTATTGGAGCGCACAATTAAGGGTGGATTAACGGGCCGCTATAACGCCAAATTTTTCAAAACCAATGATGTTGCGGTAGGCGAGCGTATTGGCGAAACTCTTGACGAGAGGGTTGAGAGTGCGGATCTGGTTATTGTCCTTTTTAGTTATAACTATCGGAATCATAAAATTGAGTCCCAACGAGTGTGTGCTAGGCACAAGCATCCCATCATTGTGATGCTTGAGGATGTTAATAAATCTGTGGTAGTCGATCCTTTTGAGGCGAGTGATGTTGTCGGAGGGGATTCGTTTAGCAAAGCAAAAGGGAAAGAAAAGACTGAACAAGAGTTTGCAAATAGGGTGCTTGATGTGATTTGGCGCGAACTTAATCATATGAATGGCCCTAAGCCTAAACTATCTTCAGAAGCGTTGGCAAATAAATTAATTAGCTGCAGGAAGTTTAATAATAAAATTAAAACTATAGCTGCACATGCAGAACAATTGCAAGCCGAGGCTAACTCGAATGATGCAGGCTATAAAGAAGTGCCCGTAAAAAAAATTGATAATGTTGTAGAAAGCCTAGTTACTTGGGTGTGTAGGGCGGATGGCGATGGCTTAACTTTCTGTGCTCTTTTGGGTGACTCGGGCATTGGTAAGACAACTACATCTATTCTGCTTACTCGTAAGCTTCTAGAGCTCAGAAAATCTGATAGGCAACTTCCCCTGCCCATATATTTCGACTTGCGTGATTTGTCTCCTAAGACACTAACTGATTTTGGTTTGCGTACGGTACTTGCTCGTCTTCTTAGCGTTTCTACTGCGTCTCCTGTGGAAGTTGATGATCTGTTAGACACTATCTGCAGTGAGAATACTCTGGTCATCTTTGATGGCTTGGACGAAGTTTTAGTGCACCTATCGGCTGACGATGAGCAGCGCTTGATACGCTCACTACTTGAAATCCTAACGTTGGCTAACTCCAATAGTGGGAAATCGGCTCCTCAAACGCGTCTTTTGTTATCTTGTAGGACGCAGTACTTCAGAAACGTTAAAGAAGAGTTTGCTTTCTTTGATGGACAAGGACGTGAACGTGTATGTGGTGAAGACTATATTGTTTTTGCCTTGCTACCTTTCGATGAAGACCAGATTCGTGAGTATTTAGCTCTTAATATTCCTGGCTCTGACCCTGAGCGGCTTTTTGAGATGATTCGTTCAGTACATGACTTGAGGGCACTGGCTGCTCAACCAGTCATGCTCGACATGATTCGTGAGGTTCTGCCCAGTATTGAAAATGATCTGAGTAGGGGAGCTCGCATTAGATCAGTTGATCTTTATGAGCGTTTCGTTGACCAATGGTTAACTCGTGACAAGGGGAAGCGTACTCTGATTCCGGAGCACAAAATCTTGCTTATGGCACATTTGGCATGGCAGGTATGGCGTTCGGGTTCTAGAACGTGGTCAGCACGTTGGATGGAAGAATGGATGATCCAATTCCTTCACCTCCATCAAGAGATGGAACTTCATTATGAACGTCGCATGCCTGACCAATGGAAACAGGATTTTCGTACTGCTACGTTTTTGTCTCGTCGCGGGGATGATTTTTCTTTTGCTCATTCCTCATTGTTGGAGTTTTTCTTAGCTAAGCGACTTTGTGATTGCTTGTTTGAAGAGGAAGAGGGTCAGGCGCTTGAAGTTTGGAATATTACTAAGCCAAGCGATGAGACTTTCGGATTTCTCGCTGAGCTAATTGATAGGCTTTCTGATATTGAGCGCGGCCAAGCACTAAGCTGTCTTGAACAAGTTGGTAAACAGGGAACTGTTGCCGCACGAACTAATGTTTTCACTTACACATTGATGGCTTTAGAACGAAATTTGCCTCATCCTAATCCAAGACTGTTGGATCTATCAGGTACTGATTTACGAAAGTGGACTATAGGTTCTAAACGAGTATCTTTAGACTTGCGTGGTGTGTCCTTTAGAAGTGCGCGATTGGATGATACTCGCTTTAACCATGTATGTTTGGATCGCGTTAACGCCTCTAGAGCTTCTATGCAGCGGGCAGTTTTTGAGTATTGTAGGATGAGTAATGTAGATTTCAATGACACGGATTTATCTGGGACTATTTTCCGCCATTGTTATTTATCTAGGACTTCTTTAGAGAAAGCTAAGCGTCACCGTACCCAGCTTTTGCATGCAAGTGGATATGAGCAAGGTTTGTCTGGCGTGCTTGTAGCTCCATTATTAGAACGCTCTGAGTTTAATATTCTTCCGAAAACCCAGATTTTTAGTGGTCACGTTGATGATGTGACTGCGGTTGCGTGGTCGCCTGATGGTAAACGTATTGCTGCCGGTTCTGATGATGGTGTTTGGGTTTTGGATGCTGTTACTGGGGAGGAACTGTTTAGCCTGGAATGTGGCCGTGGGGTTGGGTTGGTTGCGTGGTCGCCTGATGGCAGCCGTATTGCCGCCGCTTCTGATGGTGATGTTCGGGTTTGGGACGCTGGTACTGGAGAGAGTCTGTTTAGTCTGGGATACGGTCATGAGGTTGGGTCGGTTGCGTGGTCGCCTGATGGCAGCCGTATCGT
>QWCL01000286.1_pt1 | contig 20436 bp, 12 predicted proteins | sample 1972551 | NCBI WGS metagenome assembly QWCL01 (sample SAMN09866709, study PRJNA288562) | Human oral metagenome isolate term2_saliva, whole genome shotgun sequencing... | isolation source: mouth | host: Homo sapiens | place: USA: California
AGCAGGCCAGGGGCACCAGCAGGAACAGGCTATAGACCGCCATCGAGGCGCCCGAATCATTTAGGGCCACTTCCAGCAGCATCAAAGCAGTCACTGGGGCGAACATCAAAACTACAATGCTAGATGTTTCCGACGCATGAATAGCGACATAGAACTTTACCCAAACCCAGACAATTAATGCCATCACTATTAAGGCAACTAACATTTTCGCAGCCACATAGTCGGATTCAGCTAAAAATGGCTCCATCAAAGCCATGAACCTATGGTCTATATCCGCAGCAAAAGCAGAAAGGTAATCAGGGCTCTCACCAGAACCACACCATTTAGTAAACGTCAGGATCGATAGCGAAATAAATAGAATTAAGCTTAAAACATAGATGTTAGACAAGCGTAAGCTGGGTTTAGACAGTTTCAAGACTAGCGCAGTCAACGCAACCCCAAAAACTACGGCTCCAGCAAAATTATCCCCTAAGCTCGGCAAAGCAATAGCCACTATAAGTAATACCCCAATTCCCCCTATTACTATCTGAGAAATGCGCAGGCTTAAACTGTGATCAAGTCGGTTAGCAAGGTACGCCAAGGCTACCAGAGCCCCCATAGCTCCAAAAGCAAAACCGGCACCAGATAGCCCATGTAAATTAGTCGAATCGAGGGCAGCCATAGCAAAGGGACTATTCAAGATTAGATGACTACCACTGAGGCCATCACCCAGCCAAAAGAAAGCATTTAACAAACAAACCACTACGAAGCCACTTGCATAATTAGTAAATTTTATGGTTAATAGCTGCACCAAGCAAGTAATCGCTAAGCTTATACCTATAATAGCTACTACAAATGGAATATACACTAATTCTGCACTCTTAGCAGGATCTTCGTAATTACTGACAACATTGGCATAGTTGGCGCTTGCAGGGGTTGAATTCATCCTCCATGCATACCACCGAGTTATGCTAAGTAATATACATCCCAATGGCACACAAGCTGCAAAGACAAGTAGGTTGCGCTCAACCAGCAACCTTATACCATTCGTTTTGAACCCCTTTGGAGAAAACTCGAATTTAGCAACCCCACTTAACCACACCACAACCGGAACTAGTAGGAGAAATAGCATGGCCAGTACATTAAAGTTGGCAGCATCTTGTGAGACTTCAATTTTCTTTCCCTGCTCTACCAGAGAGTCAATTAAAGATAAACGTGCTTTAGGTACAGAAGCCTTGTAAATCTCCCGATAGCCTTCATTCCATAGACTTACTTGCCGGTCTTTAAAAGCCGATTTATCAACTCTACCAGGAGATTGCGGCAACGCCTTACCCACACTCCCTTCAGGAAGCCTAGCGCCATAGCGAGCCGCAACAGTAGGGGCTATATCAGTTAACCTAGTTAAATTACCACTATAACCAAGAGAAGACCCTGAAAATATTTTATCGAACGCAGATCTATCTAGACTAGGAATTAGCGCGAGATTAAGTTTTTTATACTCACGACTTGAGGCATAATGGTCGCTACTAAGCGAGATAAGCATTACGTCAACATTGTCGCCATAATATGTTCGAAACAGGCTAAGGTACCCGGCGCATTTATACCACTCTTTAGTCCTGGCATCAACAATCGTCACATCCGCCGGATAGTCTTCAAACCATCTATGTTTAGCGCCATAAGGCCAATATCCGCTGTAATAATCATAATCTGCATCGATTTGCCTAACCCTACAACCAGCAGATTTTAAACTGCGCACCAATATTGAAGTACGAATATTATAATCACCGCTAGCGAAATCATTTTGCTTCCCTGACATTAGCGAGGCAAACAGATCTTCTTTACTGACTTTAGAGCTCGGAACAAATACATTCATCGGCTCAGCCGAATAACTTTCAATATATTTAGCCACCAAGCTGTCATCTTCTGAATATTTCCCATTTTCCGTAGGTTTATGATTTGCGATCGCGCTAATACTTTGCCAAGTTAGCTTACTTGTAATCAGCATAATAAGAGGTTTAATTCTGGTAGTGGCTGTAGCTCCACAAGTATTTGTTACTTGCGAAGACTTATATTGCAACCCACTCCCTTTAATAGTCACAGCATTTGCTCCACTGGCTAGCACCAGTAGACACACAAGAATTACCGTAAAGAGTTTCGCCAGCGTTATTGCTATTCGGCTAGCTATGACGCTGCCATCAACTGCACCAAAGACACGTGTCTCGCCGTCGGTTTTAAACCGACGTAACCCAGCGCCTCCAGACAAGCCGCTCACCTGCATAAAACGTGAACTGCGTAAACCTAAGCGATCGCTGCCAAACATGAAATCCAGCATAGCGCCCATTTGACGAGGCAGTTGACGATTCCCGAAGCAAATTACAAGTTTTTACTCAAGCACCAACACTTAGAGCTGCACATGCCAGACAACAAAGCCACCTGCCCAGATCACCTACAGTCAGCCAGCTACAGCAGTCTCTGTATCAGGTTTTGCCGGCAGTTCCAGGGACATCAGGCAGGCCAGAGGCACCAGCAGGAACAGGCTGTAGACCGCCATCGAGGCGCCTGAATCATTTAGGCCCACTTCCAGCAATAGCAGCACAGTTAGGGTGTCTAGCTGCAACTGATATACCCCGGGCACGCCCTGCCGGCGCGTGGCGCGGTAAAGCCGCAACCACACCACCACCACAAGGCTCACCACCACTAGAGCCACAATAATCTTCACAATCATCAAGCCCACCTGGCCATTAGCATCAATGAACGGGCCCACTAGGGCCTTAAATTTTTTGCCAATGGTAGCCAGGAAAGTGCCGTCTAATAGCTGCCCACCAAAACGGCCCAGGTGGGTGGAGTTTTCCCCACGCAGCAGCCATTCCAAAATTGCTACAGCCGAAAGTAAACCAGCGGAAATAAAGCCAAGAAATGCCAAAATACGTGGGCGCAGGCTGCGACCAGATAGTTCCACTAAGGCCACGCCTAGTGTAGGAATTAGTGCCAGCGCCCCACCAAAATCAGCGCCTAAGAAGGGGGCGGCGTCGACAATTACCAGCAATAAACCAACCCCGGAAACTGCCAGCAAACTGGCGCGTAGGCTATAGCGGGATTTGAGCCAATCGGCCCAGGCCAGCAGGGCAATCATGGCCCCTACTGCACCGAAAGCAAAAGCCGTATTGGACACCCCATAGAAACGCCCTGCCACCAGTGCGTTCATGGTTAAGGGACTGTTGAAGGTGAGGTGATTGCCGCTAATTCCATCGCCAAACCAAATTAAACCGTTTAATGCGGCAGCAACGATAAAGCCGGTAGAACAGCTCGCAGATTTTCGGGTTAGCCAATTAATTAGCACGGTTAACACTAAAGCTATTAGCATCGCGCCAACAGTAGCGGTCACCACTTGTAGCGCAACAGTTTTTAATGTATCTATATCCTGATCGGCACCATTACCCATGGTGGAAGACCTGGTAATTATCACCAAATACCAGGGAACTAAATTAATTAGCAAATACCCTACAGGCAGCGTGGCAGCAAATACACTCAGACGTTGCAAGGAAAGGAATCGCTTGCTACTAAATTCTGCGCCTTTCGTGCTACAGAATCTACGTTCTAACATTTACGCCACCATAGCCACACTACAGCCAGAGTAAAAACAACTATGATTATAGTATTGTAAACCATCACCGCGCGGGAAGCATGAGCGTGGTTATTTTGGTTAATTAATGAGTTAATTAAATCCTGACGCACAGAAGTAACTTTAGTTGTAGCGGGATCATCGGAGGAATTTTGCTCCTGCTCTACACGCTCACCAACAAACACAGGCTTATTAATGGTTTGTGGATTCTGTATCAAGGCCTGCCCAGAGGCACCTTCGGGCGCTTTAGCGCCGTAGCGAGCTGCAATGGTTGTGGGAATGTCGATTAATTGCACCAGGTTGTTTTGGTGCGTAGAGGGTACTCGCACCTTTTCCCCCGCAGCATTAGCATCACGCAGAGACGGAATTAGTGCTAAATAGAGCCTATCATCATCAGAAATACCGTTTTCGGTGGTAATCGAAATCGTCATAATATCAACACTAGAGCCATAACACTCCTTTAACTGGCGCAACTTAGAGACAACTTTATCTGCTTTATCATAAGTTGCTTTTACGACAGTAACATCCGCCAAATCACTTCTTGATAGTTGTCCAGGCTCGCCATCAGGTAGTTGTCCAGGCCTGGCATCAGTATAATATTCTCTATCAGGTAGCGCAGGATCTACAGCAAAGGTGCAACCGGCCGCTTTTAAAGTTTTAGCTAGCGGAGAGTTAATAATGTCGTCCGTACGGTATTTACGGGTGAATTTATCGCGCCGACCCGAAAATAGCATGGCTAGCTGTTCATCGAAGTTAGCGCCGTCTTTATGACCGCGTACCACCAGGTTCATGGGCGTGGCTGGATAGCCCATTAGATAATTTTTTGTGTCCGAGTCTTGGCTTTGCAGATTTTGCCAGGTTATTCCGCTGGTAACCACTAAAATTAAGGGCTTAATTCGCGTTTTTGTGCCCGTCCCGCACTTGCTAGTTGTATTTGCGTTGACGACGGCGCCCGCCCCGGCCCAGTTTTGTGCTCTAGCTGAAGTTTTGTCGCCAGCTACACCTGGCGCAGTCGCCACGGTGAAAGTTGTCGCACTAGCGCCACTAGAGAGCAGTAGTAAACAGGCAATCAGCCCGGCAAAGATTTTCGTAACCGCTCGCATCAAAGCTGCCACGCCGACGTCGGCCTTATCCGCACCGGCCCCACCAGCAAAAGCAACACCGACGTCAGCCCTAAAGATGTCGGTCTTAAAGCGGCAAAACATGTCCGCAAACCTCCTAACTTTATACATAATGCCTGGCCACCTGCACGGTTTCGTAACCGTAGCCGCCCCCAAACAGCATCGCGTGCACGATCAGCATGTGTACGCGATGCAGCCCCACCCGCTCACTCCAGTAGGACTCTAGCGGCGACACGCTCTGATAGCCCTCATAGACGCTGTCTAGATATTGCTGCCCAAACAGGCCCAAATCAGCCAAATCAGTCTCCGCGTGACCACCGTGCGCAGCCGGATCGATCATCACCCCAACTACCGGCCCACCAGCGAAGGCTTCTAGCTGCTGGGCGCTGGTCATTATGGCAGCGCCGCCTTTCATTATGGCAGCGCCACCTTGGGGCTCATCAGCGGTTTTCTCACCCAAAAACTCTTTGCAGCTGCGCGCCACATCCCCCACCGGACACCACAGCACGTTTCCACTCCACAGGTCTCCGTGCAGGCGGGCTACAGGTGTTCCGGCTTGGCTTAGCAGCTGGGGTTGGGAGTGGTTAAAGTCCCCGTCACGTAGGCGTTCACAGAGTTTTTCGATCACGACGGCGCCCGAGCGGTCAATCGATCCGTTATCGCGGGCCGGGGCCAGCATGGGCATGATCCGGTCTGTTGCAAAAAACTCGCCCCAGCTATCGGTCCAAGCCTCCGCCCGCAAAGGTAGACGCGCACGACCCATCCAGCCGTCACCTTCCCAGCCCTGCGGCGGTGCACCCCAGTGTGAGGCTCCAGCGGCGTGGGTGTGGGCTAGCGCGCGACCGAAACTGAAAGCGGCTTTAGGGGTGCAGCGCCTGTCATTAAGCTGAGGTTCTTCTAGCCACCCACGACCGCTACGCACGGGCACCACAGCCGCGCCACCGTCGTCCATGGCGTCAGTTAGCCAGCGCAGGCCGGTAGCTTCCAACGCGGTTGAACCGGGGATACCTCGATCGTCTTTGCGGAACATAACCAAAGCATAATGCCCGCAATATGTGCCAGTTGAGGGTTTAGCTCGAAGCGGCGAGCGTTTCTGGCTTAGTTTCGACGGCGGTCACCCTAAATAGCTTTAGCTCTACGCTCATCACCAGCGCCAGTGGCACCAGCAAGCATAGGCTGTAACGCATCATCGCAAAACCTGCATCATTAAGTACTAACTCAAGCAAAACCAAGGTAGTTAGAGCGTTAAAGGTAACCACATAACGCATCGGCACATCCGCGCGTCGAGTAGCGCGATAGACCTTAATCCAAGCCAAAATCACTACTGTTATGGTTACCAACGCAAAGATTAACTTGGTACCCGCCTCATCATCTGCCGAAAAAATTGGGCTTAGTAAAGCAGCAATGCGCGCAGCCATAACATCAATGAAAGTGCCGTCCAAGAATTTCTGGCCTAAACTCCCTAAGTAACTGGAGTTTTGCCCAAAACAGCACCATTCAATAACCGCTATAACTGACAGCAAACTAGCACCAATTAAACCGGAAATAACCAAGCCACGTAGACGTAGGTTGCGCTCGGAAAGTTTCAACATGGCTACCACCAGCGCACCTGTCAGGGCTAGCGCACCTGCAGAGTTATCACCCAGGCTCGGCAAGCCGATAGTTAGCACCGCCAAGGCACCGATAGTTCCCGCCACTATCAGGGACGTGCGCAAACCTCGGCGGGGTTTTAGCCAGCTGGTCAAGGTCACCAAAGCCAACACAAAACCCACCGCGCCAAGCGCAAAACCAGCATCAGACAGGCCATATAGACGCTGTGTGGTTAAGGCGCTTACAGCTAGAGGGCTGTTAAAAGCCAGGTTACCGCCAGTGATGCCGTCACCTAGCCACAATAAACCGTTTAAGGCGCAAGCAATAATGAAACTGACGGAATAATTTGCAAATTTTATAGTGACTAGTTCTAGCAGGCAGGTAAGCACTACAGCGATAGCGACTGCCCCCATAAACGTCACTAAATGCAGCTTAGTTAAACCGACAATAGCCTGATTATCTTCAGGAATAGTGCCGGCGACAATAAGCCTGTAATCATTTGGCTCAACCCCAAACACATACCATGAGGTGGCGTTAAGCAGTAGGTAACCTAGCGGCAGACAGGCAGTGAACACTGCCAACCAGCGCATAAGCAGTAAATAACTACGGCTTGCATCAGGGGTATTTGTATAGAAATCTAGTTTCGGGAACTTATTGCGCCACACCAGGACGATAACTAGCATTGCCAGCACTACACACAGCATATTGAAGCCCATCACTTTTTGCGAGGCCTGACTGTGAGTGCTTTGCTCCATCAAGAAATGGATTAGGTTTGTGCGCACGCTAGATACAGTCCCCCCGGTAAATGAGCGTTGCTGTGCCTCCCAGAAGTCTACGCATTTCTCTATGGCTGAAGAGTTATCTACTCGCCCCGGGGCCTGGGGTAATGCTTTACCGGTGGCCCCAAGTGGTGGCTTTGCCCCATAACGGGCCGCGATTGTAGGGGCAATATCTGTTAACTGAATTAAATTGTCTCGCCGCACAGAGGGTGCCTGCACTAACCCAGTTTTAGGATTAACGTCTTTTAAGCTGGGCACTAAAGCTAAATATAATTTGGCGGCTTGGCCATCTGAGTAGTAGGTTCCGTTTGCTAGCGAGAGCAGCATTATGTCAACGTTGTCGCCGTAATATACGCGAATTCGACTTAAATAACTGGCAATCTCGGTAAGTGGTGCCGATGCTGCATCTACAACCGTTACATCGCTTAGATTTTGCCCAAACGGGCGCTCTGTTTCATAGCTGCCGCCCACTCGATATTCAGCAAAGCTGCACTCAGAATCCCTTAACGTTTTCCCTAGCGGCGAGGTGGTCAGATCATAATCGGCAGTAGTGAAATTGCCTCCTCGACCAGAATACAGCATGGCCAATTGACCATTTTTACTTAAGGAGTTAGCGCTTTTAGGAATTAACAGATTCATTGGCGTGGCCGGATAGCCGGCTAGATATTGCGCATATTTTCGTATTTCTGCGCCATCACCGTTCTTGCCAATGTTTTTCCCATCCAGCACGCCATTTAGATCGCGCCAGGTTAGGCCGTAAGTAACCACCATGACCAGGGGTTTAACGCGGCTGGTTGCCGTGGCCCCACAGTTGCGAGTGACCGCACTCCCTGCTGCTTTACTTTGGGCGCTCACTGCGGCAGTTTCAACAGTCGCAGCGTTAGCCCCACTGGCTAGCAGTAGGCAGGCAAGTAGTCCTGCAAAGAGTTTCGCCAGCATATGCGCCAGCCACGCGCCCATTTTCATAATCCTAAACTGCCACACCTTTACGCCTTACAACCACCAAACTGCACTAGAAACGCAGCCTGAAGACCAACTCACTTCGCAAAAGTTACCTGTAGAGCCTTGTTTTGAGACCCTTCTAAATCTGCAGAATCTGCAGATTTAGCTTTCACCCGCACAGGCATGACGGATTCGAAATATAACATACAAGCAAAAGCTATCAGTAGACTCAGACTGGTAAATACAGTTAAAAGACCCTGATCATCCAGAGCCAGTTCCATTAATACCAGCACTGTCAATGTATCCATCAGTAAGCCATAGCGAGCAGGAACATCTGCACCCTGAGTGTTAGGGCTGAACTTAAACCAAATCCGAACCACAACTACTATCGCTAGTAACACTGCCAGAGACAACCAGATCCCATGCTTAGCGTTTAGTACAAATGGACTTTTAAGAGAGTTAAGTTTCTCACCCGTCAAAGCATCCGAAACGCCCAGTAGCAGTAAATTTGCTAACACAAATCCTGAAGCGACTAGAGCATTTAGCTTTAGATTACGTTTACATAATTCCAACAAAGGCACTAACAGTGTAACTGCCAGTATTACCGAATCAGTCAAATTATCACCCATTGCCGGACTGGCCATACACGCAACTAAAATAGCACCTACAGCTCCTAACACAAGCAAGGAAACCCGTAAATCATACTGCTCTTTCAACCAGTCAGCGCAGATAACTACTACAATAATAGTTCCTAGTGCACCAAAGCTAAAAGACACATAATTGACTCCGTAAAAGCGCCCAGAAGCTACTATATCTACACCCAAAGGAGTATTGCGAGTTAAATAACCTCCACTAAACGCATCGCCGAGCCAAAGCAAGGCATTCAATCCAGCCACAAAAATAAAACTACTAGCATAGTTTAAGAATTTACGGCAAACCTGTTCGATTAAACAAACCAGCAACAAGCCTACGATTATTGCAAGTGCAGCACTAGTTAATATCTGCAATTTAGTTAGATCATCATAATCCAGATAATCATTTTGGCCGTAGAAATTTTCATCCCCGTATGCATAGGACAAATACCACGGGAGACTGTTGGCAGCCAAATAACCAATTGGTAAACAGCCAGCAAACAAACAAAGCCGCCGAAACCGAATAAAATATTGACTGTAGTCATGCGGATTTACCCGGTGGAAAAATTTTAAGTCACACTCAAATCCCCGATACCACATTCGCACAATAAGTAGTGAAAATATGAACATAAGTAAAGTGTTATAGACACCCACCTTACCCGCAGCTATCATGTGTTGATTTTGGGCAATCAAGAAGCTAATTAAGTTTCCATGATCTACCTGATAACTAGGAATAGTTTCTACGTTATCCCCTGTACCTGAATCATCTTTCCGCAACTCTACATAATTTTTAGCAAGCAGTGCCTTATCAACCCGTTCAGGAGTCAGCGGCAGAGCCACGCCAATAGCTCCTGGAAGGGATTTTGCGCCATAGCGAGCCGCAATAGTGGGGGCTATATCAGTTAATTTAATTAGATTATTGGTGCGGGTAGAGGGTACTCGCACATAGCCATTTGTAGAATCGACATCTTTCGACTCGGGCATTAAAGCCAAGCAGGGTTGCTTATCCTTAAATTCTCCACCATACACAGATCTCAGGTCGACTGCACAACTAAGAGACACCACCATAACATCAACACTGTTGTTATAGTAGTTTCGAATTTTAGCTATATCCGTAAATAGCGTCTTTGCATAAGAACTTGATGAACCGGATTGATCACCATCAAAATAAGCAATAGTGACATCTGACGTATAGCTACCCAGTGGCTCTGAAATAAAACCCTCAGAGTAATAATACCTTTTACTAAAAGACGGATCCACAGACACACTACATCCAGCCGCCTTCAAGCTTTTAACTAGAGGTGAGGCCATAAGTTCACTATAACCATAGTGCCCATTTTGACCATAAATGTTTTTACCTGAAAATAATGTGCTCATTAAGTTAGAGTCTAAGGTTTTTGAATTTCTACCTGTGGCCACCAGATTCATCGGAATGCCCGGATAGGTCAGTAAATAGCTAACCGCATCCCCTCTCGGCGATGGCGTATCTCTTACGACAGGCCAGGTCAAGCCATCGGTAACCATTAAAATTAATGGCCTAATCCTAGTAGTTGCCGTGGCGCCGCAGTTATGAGTGCCTGTAGTCGCCACATTTTGCAAAGCTGCCATAGCTCCGCCTTGTTCGCCAACTGTATTGCCGGTTTTTGGGCTGCTTTGCGCGCCAGGCACGCTGCCTTGCACACCAGCTACAGCACTCATATTGCTTTTGGCACTCACTGCGGCAGTTTCAACAGTCGCGGCGTTAGCCCCACTGGCTAGCAGTAGGCAGGCAAGTAGTCCCGCAAAGAGTGCCGTCAGCATTTTTGGCTTTTGGGTCCTCACGACGACGCCGCTCGCCTCCCCTAAGCCGCACGCCTGCCTCAAGCCTCGCGTCTCCCCCAAGCTGCACGCCTGCCCTAAGCCGCGCACCCCGCCGTCGTCGCCTCTAAACCAACGCAGCCCCACGCCCCTAAGCAAGTTACCGAACGTAACCTGCAAACTGCGCGAACTTCGATGATCCCTGCCGAACATAAAATCCAGCATAACGCCCATTTAGTGAGCGATTTGACGATTCGCAAAACAAATCGGGCCGGGAGCCTTTAAAAGCCCCCGGCCCAATCGGCTCGGTTTGCGCTCGTCACGGCGCCGTCTCGGCCACCCAAGCTAGCCGATGGGGCAGCTACTCGGTTGGGGCAGCTACTTGATTGAGGTAACTACTCGATTGGGGTAACCACCATGCGGGTTTTATCCACATAGTCGCGCAACCGCTCAGCAATCTCCTCGAAAGATTCCTGATGCACGGTGGAGGGCCGGTGAATCAGGGCCAGGCGACGGGTGGGAACAGGCTCGGCAAAGCGAGCCACACTAACAGTCTGGCCTTCACCTGTACGCAAAGCCCCCTCGGGCACAACCGCTAGCCCGCCACCAACTTTGACTAGCCGCAGGGCGGTTGCCATGTCGATGGTGGTTGCGGCCACCTCATTAATGGGGATATTGCATAGCGCCAGGGTTTGGTCACGCAGGCAGTTGCCGGCCTCCATGAGGATCAGCGGCTGGCGGCTAAGCTCGGCGGGTTTGACGTTTGTGCGCCCAACCCAAGGGTGGGTGTCGGGAACAGCGATTACCAGGTCTTCATCCCATAGGGGCTCGCTGATAAAGCGCTCCATGCTCTCATCCAAGGCCACCAGGCCTAGGTCAATATCTCCGCAAGCGAGTGCATCTAGGATGTCTGGGGTGGTCATCTCCCGGAACTCGGAAATTCTGCCAAAATCAGCAGTATTGGCGGCATTAGGTACGCCGCTGGCCACAGATTCAGCCAGGTAGGGTGCGGCGGTGGGGATGATCCCCAGGCGCACTTGACCGTAACGCTCCTGGCTAATGCGGCTGGCGGCCTCAATAAACCCTTCGGCGGCCAGCACTGCATCACGCGCGAAGGGAAGCAGGTCCTGGCCCAGAGGGGTGATTAGAACCTGTCGCGTGGTGCGCTCTATAAGGGGGCCATCAACGCGCTTTTCCAACGCGGAAATGGACTGGGACAAGCTGGGCTGGCTCACACCAAGTGCCGCTGCTGCGTCACCGTAGTGTTTGTGATCGCAGAGCGTTACAAAGGCCCTCAGCTGTGAAAATGAGGGCATTGAAAGTGATGGCATCACTAACCCCCTTTGGTAATTTCGGCTAGGCGAACTTTGCCTGGCCGTGGTTGTGTTTAAGTTTACGCTGCATCCCCCCTAAATTTTCTTGAAATATAAGCGGAAAGTGAGGATTTATAAGGGTTTCTTCACGCTCCGCCCGTGCTTACAGTTCAATTATATATGCGCAGGTGAGCGGCTGTTTAGGGGGTAGGTGTTGCTCTGGGCTAAAATTTGCCGGGCTCGACGGCGCCCAGCTGGCACGAAAGCACCATTTTACTTAGATAAACTGCCCTTCATCTGCTGTTTTTGGGTAAATTTTGCGCTTAGCTTACGGCTAATTTTGGTATCTTTTCCGCGTCCTGACGCCGTCGCCTGCCCCTTTTTGCATCCGCGCGACCCCCCACCTCACTGCGGCCGTACACGAAAGCAACACATTCACCCGAGGTGCACCAAAAGCTACCAAAAGTCCCCACATTAATGTGACTCGGCTCTCTATGTGCCCTGCGACACGGTGACCAGTATGTGAGCAGCGGTTCTAGGGTAGGTAGAATTTCCAACATGATCGATCTGCGCGCCTTACGTGAGAACCCCGAGCCTTTCCGTGCCAGCCAGATTGCCCGTGGCGCGGACGTGTCCCTAGTTGACCGCATCCTTGAAGCCGACGAGCGCCGTCGTTCATCGCTAAGCGCCTTCGAGACTGCCCGAGCCCAGCAAAAAGAAGTCTCCCGCTCTGTGGGTAAGGCCGCTGCTGAAGAGCGCCCCGCCATCTTGGCCCACGCCAAGGAGCTAGCCGCCCAGGTTAAGGAGCTGGAGGCGCGCTCCAACGAGGCCGCCGTCGAGCTAGACACCCTAGCCCACCAGTTCCAGAACCTGATCGAGGGCGCCCCTGCCGGCGGTGAAGAGGACTACGTGGTGCTGCGCCACGAGGGCCCCGCCGTGCGTGACTTTGCTGCTGAAGGCTTTGAGCCCGCTGACCACCTGGCTCTAGGTGAAGGACTGGACATTATCGACGTGCGTCGCGGCGTTAAGGTTTCCGGCTCGCGCTTCTACTTCTTAAAGGGTTGGGGTATGCGCCTGGAGCTGGCGCTGATGACCGCCGCCCTGGACACCGCCGTCAAGCACGGCTTTACCCCGCTAACCACCCCCACCCTGGTTACCCCCCAGGTTATGGGCGGCACCGGTTTCCTGGGTGCACACAGCGACGAGATCTACTACCTGCCCGCCGATGACCTGTACCTAACCGGCACTTCTGAGGTGGCCCTGGCCGGTTACCACACTGACGAGATCCTGGATCTAAGCGCCGGCCCCAAGCGCTACATGGGTTGGTCCACCTGCTACCGCCGCGAAGCTGGCGCTGCTGGTAAGGACACGCGCGGCATTATCCGCGTCCACCAGTTCAACAAGGCCGAGATGTTCTCTTACTGCCGCCCTGAGGACGCCGCAGATGAGCACCAGCGCCTGCTGGCCATGGAAGAAGAGATGCTGGCCAAGGTTGAGCTGCCTTACCGCGTGATTGACACCGCCGCCGGCGACCTGGGCTCCTCCGCCGCCCGCAAGTTCGACTGCGAGGCTTGGCTGCCCACCCAGCAGCGCTACATGGAAGTCACCTCCACCTCTAACTGCACCACCTTCCAGGCCCGCCGCCTAGGCATCCGCGAGCGCCGCGAGAACGGCACCAGCCCCGTGGCCACCTTGAACGGCACCTTGGCCACCACTCGTTGGATGGTTGCGATTTTGGAGAACCACCAGCTGCCGGACGGCTCCGTGCGTGTGCCTGAAGGCCTGCGTCCTTACCTGGGCGGCCTGGAAGTTATTGAGGCTCCCGCCGGCGCATGAGCAAAATCGCCGCTTCCGGTATGCCTATCACCCCTGAGGGTGAGTTGAGTGCTGCGGCTGCTGCGGCGCGTGCTAATCCGCTTGACGACGCCGCTTTTGGCGCTGCTGTAGCGGCCATGCGCGCCCAGTTGGAGGCTTGGGCTGGGCGTGCCGGAGGCTCCGACCTACCGCCGCTTGACCGCTCTACCCTGCTGGCTTTGGATATTGACGGCACCATTTTGGACATTAACGGTCAGGTGCCCCCGCGTACCCGCGCCGCCGTCGTCGCTGCTGCCCAGGCGGGTGTGCAGGTAGTCCTAGCCACTGGGCGCGGTATTGAGGCGGCCCTGCCGGTGGCGGATTTCCTGGGGCTAACCCGGGGTTGGATGGTGTGCGCCAATGGGGCGTTGACGGTGCGTCTGGATCCCAAGCTGAAGGGCACGGTGTCTTTGCCCGGCGGCTACGAGATCACTAATTCGGTTACTTTTGACCCCACCACCGCCATTGGGCGTCTGCATCAGGTACTGCCTGAGGCTATTTTCGCGGTGGAAATGCCGGGTCGGGGCTTTTTGACCAGCGCCGACTTCCCGCCTGGGGAGTTGATTGAGAACACCACCACGGTGTCGCTGGAGCAGCTGTCGAGCCAGCCGGTTAGCCGCGTGATTGTGCGCGCCCCGGGGATGGCGCTGGCTGATTTTGAGGTGGCGGTGCGTAGTGCCGGGCTGCACGCGGTGGAGTATGCCATTGGTTGGACGGCTTGGCTGGACGTCAACGCCGCCGGGGTGTCTAAGGCAAGTGCGCTGGATGCTTTGGTTTCTGGCCTTGGGGTTAAGCACACGGTGGCTATGGGCGACGGCGCCAATGACTTAGAGATGCTGCGTTGGGCTGATCTGTCGGTGGCTATGGGTAGCGCCCCTGCGCGCGTAAAAAGCGCCACCAGCGTGGTTACCGAGCCGGTGTGGCACGAGGGGGCGGCTATCGTCTTGGCGGCTCTGTCCCACTAACTGCCGTTTAGGCCCTGCTAGCTACCGCTTTAGGCCCGACGGCGCCACACTGCGCTCTCGGTGAGACCTTACACCCCAGGCTACGCGCCCTGCGCGCCCGATGCCGCTCTCGACGCCGCCGGCCCGGCAATGCCGCAGCCACGCCGCGCTAAACCTGCTTTGAGCTGGTTGTAGACTGTGACCAGGACTTAGCGAAGGAGCTTTATGCGTGCCGGCACCTATATCAAGTACGTCGCTACTTGCCTCCCCACTGCCCTGATTGGCATCGGCATTTTTCTGGCTATTTTCCGCGCCAACCCACGCCTGGGCCTCTATAGCGGTATTGCCGCGCTGATCGTGTGGGGGCTGACTATGGCGGGCTTGGCGCGAGCCTTGCAGGAAGTGGGTGGCTTAGTGAAGGTGGGGGACGACGTCGTCGCCAAGACGGACCAGACCAAAACCAGCGCCCCGGGCAAAGCCAAGCAGCGCCAGGGCAGCGCCGCCAAGGCCGCCCCAGGCAAGGCCAAACCCACCCCGGGCAAAGCCAAGACCGCCCCGGATAAACCCGAAGCGGCCTTGAGCGGCAGTTGGTTTAAACGCCGCGAGCGCGGTTTCCCACGCTGGATCCCTTACCTATTTGACCTGGTAGCAGCCATTCCGGCAGCGGCAGGGCTGGTAGCGGGGGTGGCTTTCTTTAGCGGACAGAGCGCTTCCCTGACCACTATGGCGGCCCTGATGCTGACCTGCATCCTGTACGTGTCCTGGCGTCAGCAGGCCTTCAAAACCCTCTAGCGCCAGGGTTAGAACTTCACCTCACGCTGACTGGGCGTGGCCGAGTAGATCTGCTTGCCGGCGCGCCACGAGCCCAGCACCGGCGCACCAAAGCTGAGCGCGTGGAACCAGTCGGGGGCGTCAAGCATGATGAAGTTGGCGCTGTTACCCACCTGGATGCCGTAGTCGCTTAGGTGTAGGGTGCGCGCGGCGTTGTGGGTGATGAACTTGTAGGAGTTGAGAATTTCGCTCCGCGACATCATCTGCGTGGTGTAGAGCCCGTTAAACACCACGTCACGCAGGTTGCCCGTACCCATAGGGTTCCAGGGGTCCTCAATGTCGTCTTGACCGAAGGAAACGTTGATACCGGCGTCGGTTAGTTCCTTGACGCGGGTGACGCCTCGACGCTTGGGGTAGGTGTCCATGCGGCCTTGCAGGTGGGTGTTGACCAGCGGGTTTGACACAAAGTTAAGACCGCTAAGTTTTAGCAGCCGCAGCAGGCGGATGAAGTAAGCATTGTTGTAGGAGTGCATGGCGGTGGTGTGGGAGGCGGTGACGCGCTCGCCGATGCCGGCCTCTAGGGCGCGGGTGGCTAGGGTTTCCAGGCCGCGTGAGGCTTCGTCGTCGATTTCGTCGCAGTGCACGTCCATGAGCAGGTCAAACTCTTGGGCTAGCTCCACCGCATAGTTCAGTGATGACACCGAGTATTCGCGGGTGAATTCAAAGTGAGGGATGGCGCCAATGCAGTTGACCCCCATTTGGGCGGCGCGGCGCATTAGTTGGCGCCCATTGGGGAAGGATTCGATGCCTTCTTGCGGGAATGCCACGATCTGCAAGGTGATGGTGTCGGCGATTTCTTCACGCAGGTCGATTAGGGCGCGTAGGGCGGTCAGTTCGGGGTCGGTGACGTCCACGTGGGTGCGTACGTATTGCACACCGAAGCTGGCTTGCTGGCGGATTGCGGCCAGGGCGCGCTCGTGGGCGTCGGCGTAGGTGAGCGACTTTTTGCGTTCGCTCCACACTTCGATGCCTTCAAATAGCGTGCCGGACTCGTTGTAGCGCGGCTGCCCACTGGTTAGCGCCGAGTCTAGGTGCACGTGGGATTCAATGTAGGGCGGTAGCACTAGCCGCCCGCCGCCGTCGACGATCTGCTCCCCACCCTGCGCCTCTAGGCCCGCCTCAAGCTGCGCAAACTTTCCGTCCTTGATGCGGATGTCGGTTAGCTGGGGGGCGTTTTCGATGCGTACGTTTTTAATCAGTAAGTTCATTTTCTTCCCTTTCGCTGGTTTTTAAGGCCGACGACGCCGCCCGGCCTGTGGGGGCGACGTCGCCGTTTAGTTGGGCTCAGCCCCGGCTATAGCGGGCCGGGCCGGCATCTCAAGCCGGGCCGGCGCCCCAAGGCGGGGCGCCGTCTGTAGCCCCGGCTAACTTGCAGCCCTGGCCACTAGCGCCGGCGCAGCCGGCCAGCACAGTTACAGATCCTGCGGCTCACCCACAGTGAAGTCCAGACCCAGGGCGTGCTCCAGGGCCATCCCACCCAGGTACACCACCACCGTGGTCACCATGGCGTTAATGGCGGGAATACCTAGGTCTTTAACAAACCAACCCACCAGGGCCCCGGCCAGGATAGACAGCACCGGCACCCACTTAAAGGCCACGATCCCCGCACTGTAGGAGCGACGTCGGGCAAAGTAATCCACAATCAGGACCGTGCCCACGGGCGGCAAAGTGGCGTTCAAAATGTTGAGCCAACCCACAAAGTTGTCGTACAGCCACAGGGCAGCTAGTGTGCCCAGGATGCCGGCCACCAGCACCAGCGGCTTCTTGGGGATCTTGGTGATGTTGGCGTAACCCAAACCGGTGGTGTACAGGGCGTTGTTGTTGGTGGTCCAAATGTTGGCGCCCAGCACCACAATGGCAGGAATGGCCAGGCCCTGGGCGATCATCACGTAGAAAATGTCGTCTTTGCCGGTAAACGCGCCGCCTACCGCACCGAAAGAGAACATCAGGGTGTTACCCAGGAAGAAAGCCACCACGGTGGTGATCACGGCGGAGGAGGTGGATTTAGCGAAACGGGTGAAGTTAGGGGTGGCGCTACCGCCAGAAACGAAGGAGCCCACCACTAGGCCCACGGCGCTAACCACGCCCATGCCTGTGCTTTTAGCGAAGATGGCAGACAGCCCACCGCCGTCGGCAGTGGCACTAACCATGGAGTAGGTGCCCAAAATAGCGATCAGGGGCACGGAAATGAACGAAACAATCTCAATTGCTTTAATGCCGTAGTAGGCGCTGGCGGTCATCAACCCACCAGCAATAATCACAATCACCCACACGTTTACGTGCAGCAGCTCGGCGGTGGGTTTAGCGAACATGGCCACGCCCACGCCAAACCAACCCATCTGGGTCAAGCTGATCAGGGCTGAAGGCAGGAATGAACCTTTAGTTCCAAAGGTGCGCTGGGACATCAAGTCGAAACTCAAACCAGTTTTCGCGCCGATATAACCCAGCGCGCCGGTGTAAACCGCCAAAATTGCGCCGCCAATAAGCACAGCCAGGATGTAGCCGTTTAAATTTAGGCCCTGGCCGAGTTTGGCGCCCACGCTCATGGAGGCGGAGAAGAAGGTAAAGCCCAACATAACAAAACCGACGGCCCAAAATGACCGTCGGCTTTGTGTGGGAACAGCTTCGAAGGAATAGTCTTCGTCAATGGCACTAGAGTGCTGGGAAATGAGTGCGTCTAGATCTTGTGCAGAATTTGCCGCGTCAGCAGCTGCCGCGCTGGATGCGCCAGAACCGGCAGACGCACCGGAACCGGCAGATGCGCCAGAGCTGGGGGCGCTGGAACTGGATGCACCGGGAGATGATGAGGCTGCGGCCGGGTTGTGGCCGGGATGAGACGAGCTCATGGGTTTCCTTCCAAAAGGTAGCCAAAATCCACGGTAGGTTACTGGTTAAATTTAGGCTGATTCAAGGCTTTAAGCACTAAAGCTTGCCAAATGTGCATAAAGCTACTTTCTGGAATGGTTTTGACGGTAGGCTGTGGCTAGCAGGCGCCATAGTGGGTGCTGCTCAAGCTTGCTGCCTTGCTGCTTTGTTGCCTGGTGGCGCTTTTCAGCCCACGCACGCCCGCTAAGGCAAGAGCCGCTAGGCAAATATTTATCTGTACCAGGAGACCGCGATGGCGCTGCAATGGATTGGTTCCCCCGAACACACCCGCTGGTTGGGTCAGCACACTCAGGCTTTGCTGGATTTTGCGCGCCGTAGCCGGGTGAGCGGTGGTTTTGGCTGGATCGGTCCCGACGGCGTCGTTGATTCTTCCCGACCGGTAGAGCTGTGGATTACTGGGCGCATGACCTACGTGTTTAGTGTGGGCGTGCTGTTGGGTGTGCCCGGGTGCCGACGCTACGCTGACCATGGGGTGCAGGCGTTAACTAACGCGTTTTGGGATGAAACCAATGGGGGCTGGTTTAGCGCCATTGAGGGTGAGCTAGATGAGGACGGCCATGGCCGCCCAGCCCCCGGTTTTACCCGTAAAGAGTGCTACCAGCACGCTTTCGTGCTACTGGGGGCAGCTACGGCCCTGGCGGCGGGGCGTCCGGGGGCGACGGCCCTGCTTAAGCGGGCCCTGGAGGTGCATGAGCGTTACTTCTTTGACCACTCCCAGTCCATGCCCACCGAGTCTTATGCCCTAGATTTCACTGACCCGGAGGATTACCGGGGCATTAACGCCGCCATGCACACGGTGGAGGCCTACCTGGCTATTGCGGACGCCACCGGTGATGACCGTTGGCTGGAGCGCGCCCTGGGGATTGTGGACTTTGCTATTAACCAGCAGGCCCGCGCCCACGGCTGGCGTATCCCTGAACACTACAGCACCACTTGGGTGCCGGATCCTGACTACAACATTGATGAGGTAGCCCATCCCTTCCGCCCCTTTGGTATCACCCCCGGTCACGGCCTGGAGTGGGCTCGCCTGACAGTGCAGTTGCGGGCGGCTTTGCAAGAGGTTGGTTTGGAGGCGCCGGATTGGATGCTGCCGGCTGCTTTGGAGCTGTTTACCCGTTCACGCGCTGATGGTTGGAATCGCGACGGCGCCCCCGGCTTTGTTTACACCGTTGATTTTGTGGGCACACCGGTGGTGCACGAGCGTATGCACTGGGTGGCTTGTGAGGCTATTAGTGCCGCCGCCGCCTTGCACTGTGCGCTAGTTAACGAACCGGTGCCGTTGGCCGCTAAGGCCACCAGTATGGCCTATTTGGAGCACGCCTACCGCAGTGCTTGGGATTACTGCGAGCAATACATTATTGGTGGTGGGGACCCCTTTACCCGCGCCGAGATTGACCCGCAAAATGCGCCCTTAGACCAGGCCGGGGCCTGGGTGCATGAGCTAGATCAGGCCAACCAGCCCTCCACCCGCACCTGGGCTGGCTACCCGGATATTTACCACGCTTTGCAGGCCACTTTGATTCCGCGCGTGCCGGTGTGGCCGGTACTACCCGGCGCACTGCGAGATGGCCTGTTAGACCGTTAGTAGTGCGTGATAAAGTTACGCGTGCTGACCGCCGGAAACGCATAAGGATCTGTGGCGTTTGTGGAGGTCCAGCTGGAGAGGTGACAGAGCGGCCGAATGTGACGGTCTTGAAAACCGTTGTGTCTGCAAGGGCACCAGGGGTTCGAATCCCCTCCTCTCCGCCGGCCAGTTTAAAAATCGCTTTGCTAGAGAGAGATTTTTAAGCTAGGCTTAGTCGCGGTCGTTGACCGTTTGGAGACGTCGCATAGTGGCCTAGTGCGCCTTCCTGCTAAGAAGGTTGAGGTTGATAGCCTCTCGCGGGTTCAAATCCCGCCGTCTCCGCCACCAAACCCCGCTACGGCGGGGTTTTTTATTACCTCGGGCAGCCGTTTCCCTGAGCTGCCCAGGCCATCCAAGCTGGCGCCGTCGTCCTCGCCACCGCCCCATCAGCTGGGCTTTTAGCCACCCAAGCAGCCCAGATTTGGGGTTATAGGACAAAACGTGTTGGTTTTGTGGTGACTTTTCGGCTTTTTGGTGCGGAAAAATCGGTATTGAAGTTGGTGGGAGCCAACTTGAAGGATG
>QWCL01000289.1_pt1 | contig 20389 bp, 11 predicted proteins | sample 1972551 | NCBI WGS metagenome assembly QWCL01 (sample SAMN09866709, study PRJNA288562) | Human oral metagenome isolate term2_saliva, whole genome shotgun sequencing... | isolation source: mouth | host: Homo sapiens | place: USA: California
CGAGATCGATGTGCTCATGCAAGAAGTGCTGCCCGAATACATGGGCAAAGGGAGTTTGGGCATCATCACGCCTTATCGCGATCAGGCGGAGGCAATCAATCGCGCTGTGGGGCAGGAGCTGGCCAGTACGGTGCACAAGTACCAAGGGAGAGAGTGCGACACGATCATCATGAGTATGGTAGACAATGCGCCGACGGATTTTTCGGACGATGCGAACTTACTGAATGTGGCGATTTCGCGTGCCAAGACACGGCTTTGTGTGATCGCCACCGGAAATGAGCTGCCGGAGGACTCGAACTTGTCGCAGTTGATCAATTACATTCGGTACAACAACTTCGAAGTGCGCGAAAGCAAGTTGCACTCTGTTTTTGACCTGCTTTATCAACAGTATTCTGCAGAACGGTTGAGGTATCAAACAACGCATTCGGCTGTTTCGGGCTATCTTTCCGAGAACTTGCTCTACGATGCTTTGCAACAAGCGTTGTCCGAAATGGGGCGCAGCGCGCTTGCAGTTGTGTGCCACTATCCCCTTTCGAAACTGATCGCCGATCCGGCACTTCTGGACGCGGAAGAGCGTGCTTTTGTGGAGAGTCCTTTTTCGCACGTAGACTTTTTGATCTACAATGTGATCACGAAACGACCCGTACTTCCCATAGAGGTAGACGGTTGGGGCTTTCACGGCGGAAATAGCATTCAGCAGCACCGAGATGCACTGAAAGATGGCTTACTGGCGAAATATGGTTTGTCCCCTTGTCGCATTTCGACCACAGATCGTGTGACGGTGGAGGTGCTAAAGGAGCTCTTGGCGAAACGTGGGTTGGTGGATGAGTTGCAAAGGACTCGGGACAGAAAAAGTAGTGGAGTAATGAATTTAGATCGAGCTACGCATTAGCGTTGTTCTAATTTGAGCCCAATAAGAAAGTAGGATGGAAACAACAAGGATGAAATTTATAACAGCAGAAGTTCACAGTAAGATTCTTAACCAAGCATTGTTTGATCAGATTTCAAAGGTGAAGTTCCTCGATGGGCAGTTTGAGGAAATTCCATTGGTAAGCAGGTATAGCAGCGTTGAGTTTCTGCAGCGTTATTTCTGCGATGAAGAAGTTTCTTTATACCTTGCATCAATTGCTCAAAGGTTACTCTTAGATAGTGAAGCTTACTTTCGAAAGATTTACTCATCGATGAATGAGAAAAGGCTATTTAGTTGTTTGACCTTCGTTGATTTCGATGATGAAGTGGATGATGTCGGTTTTTGTATCCCCAATTTGTTTTTCAGCACCTCTTCTACAGTTGAATATCTGGCTTCCTCTCTTTGTGAAATTAAAAATAGTAGTAAATTCGGTACCATATATGCTCCAATACTTGAAAAAGAAGAGGTGAAAGTCTACCGGACGACCACAGCACAAGGAGGAATAAACACGGATCGGATCTATCTTGTTTTTTAGGCAAGTGATGGGTAGCGAAACGTGTGGAGCATTGAAATAATAGGTAATGTGTGGCTCCCAAGTTCTTAAACTTGTGGGGCCTTAAAGAATCAAACAACAATGAAGCTTACGACAAAGGACTTATTTCAGAGCTGACTTCGAATGAGGCCATTTCGGAAGTAATTTCCGATCTTTGTTCCGTTGTAAGCTTCATTGTTCTTGATTTGGTTTTTGATTTCACCACAAATATAAGAACTTTGGAGCTTACACACGTTTTGGGGACAGTATCGCAACTGCTGTGGTCCACTCTTTGTGTGTGCAAGACGTAGCCATGTTGTGCGCACGACGCGTGCTTGAATTCGACATGCAGTGGAAACGGAATGCCATGCCGTGCCGCAGAGGAGGGGAGGGCAGCCGGCGTGGAGCGAAAGGCCGCAAAGCGAAAATGCGTTTGCGCGTCGCCTCACACCTCCCACCGGTGAGGCGCGTGCTGTACACCTCACTCGTTGTGCCCGCCCCGATCGTCTGCTTCCCGCCCGGAGAAGAAAATTGTGAGCACGAATTTCCGACTGCCCACAGTTTCCTTTTCGCCGCGCGGCTTCCGTTTCGTTGCCTGGCCCGACCGGCGACCGGTGAAGGAAAGCCGTGGAGAAACGCTGCTCTACGCGCGTGCGCGCATGCGCGCGTATCCGCTACTTTTCGTTTTTTCCCTTCACTCCTTCACCCGGTTGCCGCATCTTGTTGATACATAGCGAATAGAGGGTGAAGGATTTTGCTATTTTCCTTCACCGCCGAGCTGCACCCCCACTCTTCACCGCCGAGCGGCGCATCGACGACGATTTCTGCCCGATTGCCCGCATTTCTCGGGGACTTTTCCCGGAAAGCAGCGTGCTTTCAGGAGAAAACCGGACACGCTCAGTGCGTTTTTAGATGAATAGCGAGCTGAAAATGAGCCCGTTTGCGCAGCCTCTCTTCAAGATAACGGCAGTGATGTGAAGGTTCTGCAGGGGAGATGTTCACCATTTCTGCTTCGCAATGTGTTGATTCCAAGAAGGTTGCAAATAGAGGGTGAAGCGGTGAAGGCTTTTTACTGAAACGGACTGATGCGCGTGTCTACGCGTGCGTGCGAAATTTCCTTCACCTTCACCCCGCGTAGGGTTTACCGACCTTTGTGGAGTGGGGATGGCGGCGCCGACAGCGAAGTGCCACGTCGTTTGTGCACGCGTCAGGCGTTTGCACTGCGCCGCTTCCTTCGCGCGGCGGCGGTGACAGCTTGGCGCAAACGTTCACCCCTGCCCCCGAACCGATGCCTTTTGCCGCTGCCGCAAATCACGCGGCCTCGCTCGCCCCCCAATCTCCTTTTCCGCTCACGACGCTCCCCCTTGTCGGAAAGGAGACAACGTTGAGCAAAAGTTGCGGTTCTGCCGGGCCACGGGCGGAGGGCAATGGGGGAGGGGAGCGTTCTGTGCACATCGGGACGACGAAGGGCTAAAATGGACGGCTGTGGTGCAAGTGGGTTTTCACTAAAATCTTATTGTTCTGCTATTCGTGTATTGCAAAATGTGGTTGTTTGGCGCGGGTTCTTTACTTTTTACACAGAAAAAATCGTCTTGTCGCAGTCATCGTGTATATTTGTGCACGGAATGTCATCTGACGGCAACAAATGTGCCCGTTGCAGAACGCGAGCGCCCCGTGGCCCGATGAAAACAACGATGAGTCGAATTCCGCTTCTCGCCGGCGTGCACATTGGCACGACAGCGCGCACACGGATCGACCCCCTATCGACGAATTAATTCATTACACAGAAAACAATAAAACGTAATCGCTAAGATGGAGAAAACAAATCCCCTAAGATGGAAACTCTTCGGGCTCCTATGTGCGTTGTTGCTCTGTTTGGGAGGGCTGCCCGTCACGGCGCAGAACTGCCCCAACTTTCAATGGAGTGACTTTACCACCAGTATGGTGCAACCCAACCGGGATTGCAACAAACCGGGTATTGCCACCATTCGCTACAGCAACAACATTGTCGGAGTCGACGAAGTGCATTATCAGTTTGGCTCAGGGAGTAGCGGCCCTTGGTTTTACGAGACCGACGCGGCAGCTCCCGGCGCTACGGTGAAAGCGGAAATTCCGGCCTCGATGGACGGAAAATACCTTTACGTGCGCATCACCACCAAGTGTGGCACCAATACGCGCTCTGACTGGTGGGGCATGGGAAGCATCAACTCGCAGAACTCCGAAACGATCCAACTGAACATCACCACCACGCCCACCGGTAACGGTGTCGGTTCGAGTGGCGGTGTGCAAGCTTACTTGACCGGCCCGTCGGGATTCACCGAAGCGACGTTCAAGCTCTACAAGAGTTCGGATCTCAACACACCGATCGGCACGCAGCGCAGCACGCGCCCCTACGAAGGCGTCACGTTCTTCAATCTGCCCAAAGGCGACTATGTGGTGAAGGCGGACGCTAAACCGGCGTGTACCCCCCCCACGACGGCTTCGAATTGGAAAACTGACCATTTCGAACTGTCGGCCGGTGCCACGGTGGGTACCTTCAACCTGATCACCACGCCCATCAACGCCCGTGGTAATTGCACGGGTGGGGTGAAAGTCGAGGTGTCGAAAGTGAGCGGTGTGCAGAACATCGAATACAAGGTGTTTAATCAGAACGATGAAAACACGCCGTTGGACACCTACACGGCCAGCTACCCCAATTTCACCCACACCTTCACCGGTCTGCCCGGATCGCAGGCTTATGCTGTGACGGCAACGGAGAAAACGGGTAACAGCACCATGCGCAACACGTTCTATCTCTACATCAATAACTATGGTGTGGAGCCTCGCGTCGTGCACGGCACGTTGCCCGGCGTGAACGAAGGCGTGGTGGATCTCGTGGTGAACGGCACGTCCGTGGCTTGCCCGGTGAAATACACCATTACCCGTACTGACGGGGTGGCGTTTACTCCCATTGTGAAGAACAACGTGACCGAGGAGACCACGCGTGTCGAAGGATTGCCCAAAGGCAACTACAAGGTGACGGCTGAATACGGTGGTTTGACACAAACCAACACCTTCACCATCTCGGAGGGAACGATGGGCTATTTGAGCACCAGAAGTTATACACAGGCTCAGGGACTCTGTGAGCCCTCCGGTGGAGTCCAATGGTACATTTACAGTGGCCTGAACTATAATCAGCGCAAAGTTCGGGTGACCAACAATGCCACGGGCGCGTTGGTGCGCGAATTTAAGCTCGCCGCGGGCCAAACGGATTTCGAAACCAAGAATCTATTCCCCGGCGAATACAAGCTGACGGTGCGCGATGAGAACGCCAATACGGAAATCTCTACGGGCTTCACCATCTCTTCTAAGGTCAATCCGGAATCGGACCTGTCGGTCGATTACTACAACACGACCACAGACTACTGCGGTGCCCAGACGATGACGCGCATTCCCATAAAATACACCGGGACCGGTGGTATCGAAAATGCGCCCAATCTCCAGGCTTACCTTAACGGAGCCACCTATGAGATTTACAAGGACTACGGTAAAACCTTCGTTTATTCGGGCGTGATGCCGACGCTGACAGGCAATGCGGCGAGCTACATCGAAACGCCGGAGATCGACAGCTATTATATCCTTCGCATCAAGCCCACCTGTGGTTACCCCGTACAGAACTATACTTTGTATGGGGGCAGAGGCTACAAATTTAGTCCTAATTTGACGTTCCGCGGTTGTGGTGGAACGGGTACGGACGTGGATCTGCGTGTGATTAACTCGAAGGGAGAGGTGGCCCCCAACATCACCTACAAGGTCAAGAACAAGGCGACCGGTGCCGTCGTGGCAGAGTATGCCATGAAAGACGGGGTGAATACCGCCATCATAGCCAATATGAAGGCAGGCGACTACACCGTGGAATGGTTCCCGCAGTGTTCGCCCACTCAGCTCCACACCGACACGCTACGCGTTGAAGACAAGGTGAAGGAGACCAGCCGAAGTGTGCACTCCGCGCGCTGTGGTGACGACGGTTCGATCTACATGAACTTCTACTCTTTTCAGAACGTCAACGCCTGGCGATTTGAGTTGCGACGCAAAAGTGATAATCAGCTCGTGCGCACTTATGGTTCTACCAACGGTTCGTATGCGAACTTTGCCCGCATACCGGCCGGCGAATACATTGTGAAGGCAACCCCCATTGTGGAGTGCGGTGAGTTGACGCCCGCTGTCTATGAGGTCACGGTTCCGTCTGAGCCCTTGCAGGTCAACAACTTTACCCAGTCTACGATTGTTAAGAATGCGGTGCCCTACAAAAATGAGGGAGCCGTAAATTACTACATTTCCTATCCCTTGGATTACGTGAAGTGGCGAGTGCTCGATGTGCTCACCGGCGCTGAAATCAACAAGGGAGAAGTTCATCCGGCCACAACCAACGCGGGTGGGTATTACATCCCCGTCACGAAACTGCCGCAGACTTACAAAATCGAATTCGAAACGCCTTGCGGCAAGTTTACCCGCTTGGACTCCCTCCAGGTGACAAGCCGCACGGATATGCCCGGCTTCGAAACGGTGATCGGCAACGGAAACACCTCTTGTAACCAGAAAGCCTTCATCATGGTGAAATCGCGGCTCAAGACGGCCGGATTCCCCGACAAGGCTTCGAAAATTGTGCTCTACCGGTACAAGTTGGTCAACAGCAGTTGGCAGTACGTGCCGATCGATTCGGTGCAGAATACGTCGGCGATCATCGAAAAGCATACCTTCACCGGGCTGGATCCTGCGCCCTATGCCATTCGGTACTACTACAACGGTACGTCCGAGTTTGTGCAGAATCTGAACACGGGCGAGCAAGGGCAGCTGTCGATATCAACCTCCTATTCTCCTTTCAGCCTGAAGGGCACTTCGTTTACGACGATCAACGTGCAACCGGCTGAAGAGGGAAAGACCATGCGCGTGGAAGTGACGGGCAACGACGGCTCGTCGCTACTCAACCAGGTGGTGCCTGCCGATGCACCGTATATGCTGCAACTGAAGAAACCCAACACCGGCTTCACGGTGAAGGTGACGAAGATCGACGGTTGCAACGCCGGTCAGTCTGTGCAAACTTACATCACGCCGTCTACGGGCGCGAAGTTCAACTTCTCGGCACAGCGCAACGTAATGAAGTGTAAGAACGACGGTGAAATCACGATGATTGTGCCCGACGCCTTCCGCGACGTGGATCAAATCCACTACACGCTGACCAAAACTTCGGGTACCTCTTACACCGATGTGGCAGAAACGACAACACCCTCTGTGCCGAAGAGTTTCATTGGTCTGGAGGCTGGCACGTACAAAATCACCGGTCGTGCCACCGTGTTCCACGACGAAAACAACCAGCCCGTGGTGCAGGATTTCGATCAGACGGTGACGCTCTACACTCCCTATGGTGAGGGGCTCTACGCCACGGTGCGCCCCGACTACATGGTGCCCACCACGACGGCTTGCCCCAACGGTCGCATCGGACTGAACATTGAGAAGGGCTCCGGCCGCTATCGCGTGTACCTCAAGTCGACCCCCGACGGTCCGCTGGCCCAGCCGCAAGAAATCTTCACCGACGCGTCGGGCAACAACTACAATAAGCTTTGGGGCCAAGGCCTGAAGCCCGGTCACTATTCGCTGACGGTGAGCGACGGGTGTATGGAGCGTGACATCCCGGACGCCGAGATTCTCGAGATGCCCAACACGCCGAAGTACACGTGGTATTACGGTTACATGTTCTTGGACGAGCGCATAAAGAACAACCCCAACGATACGCGCGACTCGATCAGATACTACATTCAGTTCGATCCCTCCCTCTTCCCCCAGAACTTCAGACAGGTGGCTTATCGCGCCTACGAGGTGCAGTTGGTGGCCAAAGGCCAACAGCCGGACGAAAACCAGTGGAAGAGCAACTGGAGCAACGAGAATAGCGGAAAGGGCTACCTCGATAACTACGCCAAACGTTTCAACAATTGCGACGGCTTCGATGTGCTTTTCCGACTCAAAAATTGCCCGTCGTCTCTGACTCGATTCACGGATAACAGACTGATCCACAATGCTTTCTCCGGCAACTGGACGCAATTGAAGTGTAATACAGTGCAGTGGGCCTTCACCAACGGTGAAATTGGCCACGAGTACAACATCAAGGTGACGCGCTATCCTGACGGCGCGGTGGTGTACAACAAGGACAAGACTTTCCACTCGCGTGAGGAGTATCTGCAGCGGGATCCGGAATTGGAATTCCCGGCCGACAAGTCCTACCGCATCGATATGAAGCCGAAAGACTATTGCGGGGATCCGCTGTATAGCTCTACGACGTACGTCAATGCGATCAACCGCAATTACCAGTACACGCTTGATTATGGCGGCAGTATCATGTCGGATTGTGACGGTCGTCTCTTGTCGATCAAGGGTTGGACGGACTGTCGCTTGCCGATGAAATACTTCGCTTACGAAGTGAACGGCACGCAGGAAACGCTGGTGGCCCAGAGTGGTAACTACGTTCCCGATGCTTGGAACAGTCCTTACAAGTATAAGAAGGACAAGACCTATGTGATCCGCGTCGTGGAATACGGCCAACCGGAGACCAATCAGGTGCAGTTGGTGAAATTCACGCTCAACTACCGCCTGCCTTCAAAGTACACTGTTTACAACAGTTATAAGTACAGTGCAACCACCTTCTGTGGATCAGGTTACAACGCTGCGAAGAAAGGCTACGACATGAACAGTGGCTATTCTTACTATAATACCAGCTGGGATGGAGTGCCCGCGGTGACCCAAGACACGTATCTCACGATCCCGAAGATGACGATTGTGGCTACGCAAAAGGCAGCACCGCACCGCAAGTTTGTCGCTACGCGGGTGACGCGTTCGAATAGCACGCTTTATCGCAACGATTGGCGCGAACTCTTGCCCGATGGCTCGTATGGGGCCGATGCTTACGCGCCGGAAGGTGAATACTCGATGGTGGCGCACACGGATTGTGGCGACATCCCGATGGACGACGACTACATTGGCCGCCCGACGTTGGATCTTTCGCCCACAACGGTAGACGCAGCTTGTGACGGTAAGTTCACCGTTACGCCGAAGGGTACGCTGACTTACCGCGGTAGCAGTTCGGATGTGGAAATCACTTCGTTCTATGTGAGCGGTGACAACTTCAACACGACCCGTAACTGGGGCCAATCGTTCGATACGTACCAGCGTGAGTTTACCCTCATCCTCAATGTCAAGCGTAAGAGCGACGGTCAGACTTGTACGCTGAGCTGGCCTTTCTCGATGAGCAACTACATTCTCGACTTCGACCAGTCGCAATCTTTGAGCATGTTCTGCACGGATTCGGGTAAGGGTATTATCCACATGGCACTGAAGGGTGGACAACCGCCGTACACGTATAAGCTCTCGACGATGGACGGTACGGAAATCGAACGCAAGACTGTTCCCGGAGCTGTAGACTTCGAGCATGGTACACTGGGACAACGCTTCCGCATCACAGCTACCGACGCTTGTAACCTGACGTGGATCCACCAGGATGTCCTTTTGCAAGACCCCGCAGCCATCTCGTCTTCGATGAACGAAAAAAAATCGTATTGTGCAGGAGATCATGTTAAGATGGCAGCGCGAATGTTCCCCGGAGCGACTTATCTCTGGCATTTGCCTGACGGATCGACAAAGGCGGGCCGCGAGATTGAGTTCAATGCGACAACTGCCAGTGCAGGTACATACGTTGTGGACATTCATCTTACAACCTGTACAGTTACATTAACTGCCAATATAAAAGTAAAGATAGCTAGTATCAATGAAGCGGCTGGCTTGACTCTCAACCAGCAAGCTTGTGCAGGAGAACCTGTAGAGTTTACATTGGATCCTGCTGAGGCAGAAATTAACGGTGTCGCTGCTGACGAGGATGAGATCGAGTATCAATGGGAGCGAACTGCAACTCCGAACGATCCGGAGTCGTGGGTAGCAATTCCCAATGCAACGGATCAGAACCTCACGTATACAGCCCCTGCTCCCGGTGTCTACTACGTTCGCCGTACGGCAGTGATTGGCGACTGTAAAGCCATCAGTGGACAATCCAAGTTGACCGTGATTCCCGGCATCAATGTGGCGATGACGCCCGACGAACAGATGGTGACGATCAACAACAAGGATCCCTTCACATTGACTGCCGGTGTGGTAACGGGTAACCCGAGCCGCACGTACCAATGGCAGCGCAGTGCCGATAAAAAGACCTGGGTGAACATTGGTACAGACGAAACGTTCACGGAAACGAAGCGTTTCGGTAACACGGTTTACTACCGTCGCATCGTTTCGGCGGGTGCTTGTAGCATCGAAGGTCAACCGATCACGGTTCGCTTCAAGAAGCGTTGGCCGGCCTACATCAATCCGCAAGTGCGCCAACGTGCACTCGAAGATTAAGTTCACGAAGTCTACCACACCATGAGTTGTCTGACTGAGTAAACGTTCAAATCCTCAGTTGTTCGCCTCGAAAAAGACAACAGCTAGTGTATGAAAAAAGGAGTCCGTATCAGACGAAAGTCATGATACGGACTCCTTTTTTGTTTGTGCCTTTAAAAGGTATGGTTATATCTCAGATGTTCTTTGGAACGTACGTTTCGAAGCTCCTGCTTTTTATGTCCGAAAAGGTGTGTAATAGGTTTCCTCGCAGATGCTCACGTTGCGATGCGTGGAGCAGAATGTACCGTTGGTGTAAACTGGCCAAATAGAAAGGACAAAGTAGGCGGCAAGCACTAATGGTATTCATCACACCCTCGGTATATTCCTCACCCCCAAGCTCCCGCTCGTTAAATACAGATGTAATTCTTTGCAGTTACTCGACAAAACCACTGCCTTTGCAAGAAATTTGTCCGCGAACTACTAAACGCGGTAGTTGAAGGGCATGACTTTCTCATCAAACTTACTGACCTTATCACATCAAGAATTTGCCGAAACCTTTTAGGTGAGGTATTAAAAAGCACCGGACGAACCTAATCAAAACGATACTGTATGAAGATCGCAAAAATATCCTCTTCGCCTTCCTAATTCTCCTCCTTGTTTTCGGAGTGATCGGTCTGTGGCTATTCTTTGGTAGTCGTATGAGCAATCCCAAGAATTATGGACACATTGAGGAGATTCCCCCACCAAGCGGATATGAACGCATCGCCGGCACCAATCCCGGCTACACCCAATTCTTCGTTCGTTGCCCCTGAAAACCCAAAGGCAGCAAGGTAAAACTGTACACCGGTGGAAACGCCCACTTTCAGACCATGAATTATGCCGTGGTCGATCTCCCTGTGCTGTCCAACGCCGAACAGTGTGCCGATGCTTGCATGCGTTTGAAGGCAGAATACTTGTACCAGACCGGACAATACAACAAGATTAAATTTCAAGACGTCCACGGCCAGCCCCTGCGCTACAGCGGTGGGGCATCACGAGAAGCCTTTTACCGCTATCTCCGCCGACTCTATGGTGTTGCCAGCACCTTCTCACGCTGCCGCGAGATGCAGCCCCGTCCATTGGCAGAGATCCAACTGGGTGACGTCTTTGTTTACCCTGGAAATGGCAGATTTCTTGGTCATGCCGTCATCGTTGTCGATGTCGCCGTCAATAAGAATGGGAAAAAAGCCTCTCTCCTCGCCGAAGGCAATACACCGGCTCGCGACATTCACCTCATCCGCAACTTAGAAAACCCATTTCGCTCCCCTTGGTTCAACTCAGACGGCAGCGAGAAGAGATTCCTCTTGTCCATTACTCCCTTCAAAGCAACTGACTTGAGACACTATTGAGTGCAAAGGTAAAAAGTCTCAGCTTCGATGATAGAATTACTTTACAAACGGCTATAGTAAGAAGTTTGTATTGGCGCCTTTATCCACTAACAAGCGTGTGCCACTTTCGTTATGAGAAAGTGGCACACGCTTGTTTTTACTTATATAGACCATGCATTTCGAGTATAGGCACTTCTTTCTTTCTGAACTACTACCAAGTATCACAATCCGCACGCTTGCAGATTCCTATTCGCATAACCAAATTTTTCCCGCCAACCGTAAGGCTGAACAAGCCAAGAGAGCGGAAACTATCTTCACCAAATGGTCATGACGATACTTGGGATGGCATACCGGAGTTCGTTTATTTCAGAAAGTCATATTTCATTTCTGCGCAGTTACGTTATAGAATCCGCCGGTTAGATCCCTGATACTGCATTCCCGGCATTTGCAACGCCAAAGGGAATGTGCACCCCCGCAACATCTTTGATATGTTCCAAATGAATCGTCTGGTCATCAAAGAAAATATGAGGCTTCAAGATATTAAGCAATCGAGCCTTTTCCACTCCTCCCATAAAAAAGACCTCATCCACCTCTATCCCCATGCTTCGGAGCGTAAATACCACTCTCTCGTGAGCAGGTGCATTACGAGCCGTAATAATTGCGGTTTTCAGCATTCGTTGGTATTCGGGCTCCGCTTGCTGTTTCTTGCGTTCTAGTTGCTGGAAAGAAGAGATCCTTTTCAGTAGCTCAGCAATGGGCCCCGATTTCAAAGGATGGCTACCAAACACTTTTTCGTATTCCTGATAAGCTTCCAGTCCCTGTTCTTGATAATACTTTTCAGAACTATCGTCTGCAATCACCCCGTCAAAGTCAAAGGCTAAGCACAGCCCCTCTTCGTTAGAATCATGAATTTCCTGTTTTCCGACGACACCGGCAGTGATCCCGTTAGCCAACGCCTCCTTAGCCTCCTCAGCATTAGTTGTCAGAAATAAGGTTGAGTTGAATGCAGGTAGGTACTGATGATTCGGGTTTCCGGAGGAGAAGCATGCGCGAGATATATTCAATTGGTGGTGCTGAATAGACCGGAATACCCGCAAGCCGGCCTCGGGACTGTTTTTGGAAAAGAGAATCACCTCAATCGGTTGTTCCTTTGTGAACGACTTGTTTAGGTCCAACAATCTCTTCACGAAAGGAAATGCGACACCTTTTCCAAGCGGATCGTCAATATGATTCTGTTGATATTCTCTGTAAGCACTTTCCCCCTCCTGCTTAAATATGGCATCAGACGCCTGCATGTCAAAGAGAGCACTCGATGATACAGCGATAACCAGTTTGTCTTCTATGGGATACGGCATGGTGGTAAAATATGAACGGTGCAAAGAATTACGTTTTCAATCTTTCCTGATGGAAGGCTGTTTACTGTCCACCAAGATGTGCGTGTTCCAATCGAGGAGAATCGAAACGGGCAAATCTAATGGTATTTGTTGTTGGGGAGAGTTTCCACATCGCCACGACAAAGCCGATGCGAACAACATGCTCTCCTTATGTCCATTAAAATGCACTCCAACAAAGGTATAAATCAAAAACGAGAAAAAACTACAGGAAGTGATTTTTCTCTGCTCCAAGACCAAGTTTGTGGAAAAACGGATTTTTGCAACAAGTGTAGCCAACTTGGTTGCAAGCAGAACTTCGTAGAAAGCTTCCAGGGTTTCAAAGTATGGTATCAAAACAATAGATCGAGTCCTGATCAGAATCAAAAAAATAGCCGTAACTTGTTGAATTACGGCTATTTGCGGAGAGAGAGGGATTCGAACCCCCGGTACCTCTCGGTACGGCAGTTTTCAAGACTGCTGTAATCGACCACTCTACCATCTCTCCTGACGGTATCTCGAAGCGGAAAAGCCGGAATGAAGTTCATGCATCAGCGCTTCTTCGATGATCCGCATGCAAAGGTAATACATCCTCGCGAGAAAAGCAAACTTTTGCGCACTTTCTGCAGCAGATTACGTCCACAAACGATCATTCGGGAACAACGGAACCTGAAAACGCACAGAAATAGCACGAAACAGAGGGGCGGGACTGCGAACGCAACCGGGTATGTGCGCGAAGCAGAACGAACCAGAGAGCGGTAAGCGCAGGAACCGCTCGTCGTCCTCAGTCATCATGTGGATTGGAACAGCCGAGTCGCACGAACGCCGGAACGCCGTCCATCGTTTCCGGTAGAGCTAAAACTTTCGGCGGCGCGGAATTGCGCAGGGGCAGGAAGCCAAAGCTTCCCACCCCGCGTGTCTGTTTTCTCGAAGCCGACCGAGGCGCATGGAAAGGCTGAGTCGGCAAGGTTCGGTGACGGCGTATGATTGTAGAGCCCGACGCTCGTCACACCAACTTCACCGTACCGATCGGCTGCTCCATTTCGCAGTAGTGGCAGCGCAGCACGTCGCCGCTCACCGTGAAGCGCGTAGCCATCGGCTCGTTGTTGCAAATGCACTTCGGGTTGTTGCAGCGCACGATGTCCGTCAGTTCGTCGGGCATCGCCACGCGGTGTTTTTCCGCCACCTCGTAGTCGCGGATGATGCTCAGCGTCACATTCGGAGCCACAACCGAGAGCCGATTAAGTTCAGCCGGCGAAAAGAAGCGATTGGCGATTTTTATAATACTCTTTCGCTGCATCAAATGACTGTGCAAGTTGTAGCCGATAAACACCGTGTCGTGGTCCAATTCCTCAATGTGGAGCAGGCGAATCACGGCAAACAACTTTTCAGAGGGGATATGGTCGATGACCGTGCCATTTTCGATGGCGGCCACCATGAGTTTTTCGCGTTTCATAGAGCAGAGTTTTGAGAAAGAAGGGCACTGTCGGCACGTACCTCGTCGAGGGTGATGCCCAGCACGTCGCAGATGATGGCTTCGCGAGCAAACAAACCGTTGCGTGCCTGTTCGAAATAGTAGGCATACGGCGTGTCGTCCACATCTTGTGCGATCTCGTTGACACGCGGCAGCGGGTGGAGAATGCGCAGGTTGCGACGGGCCTTTGCCAACATCTCGCGGCGCAAAATGTAGACATCCTTCACGCGCTCATACTCCATGAGATCCGAGAAACGCTCACGTTGCACGCGCGTCATGTAGAGAATGTCAGCCTCAGCGATCACCTCCTCATCAAAATTTTCGTGTTCCACAAAATGAATGCCATGCTCGCGGCAATACTGCTTGTATTCTTCGGGCATGGCCAATTCGGCGGGAGCGATGAAATGGAATGTGGGGTTGAAATGGCGCATGGCCATGATGAGCGAGTGGACGGTGCGCCCATATTTGAGGTCGCCGACCAAGTGAATGTGCAGGTTGTCGAGCGTGCCCTGTGTCTGCATCATGGTGTAGAGGTCGAGTAGCGTTTGCGAAGGGTGCTGGTGCGCCCCGTCTCCGGCATTGACCACCGGCACCGGCGTGAGTTCACTCGCATAGAGGGCAGCCCCTTCGAGATAGTGGCGCATCACGATCACATCGCTGTAGTTCGCCACCATCATAATCGTGTCTTTGAGGGTTTCGCCCTTTGTCGACGACGTCACTTTCGGGTCGGTAAATCCGATGACGCGTGCGCCGAGTCGGTTCGCGGCCGTCTCAAACGAAAGGCGTGTGCGCGTGCTGGGCTCGAAAAACAAGGTGGCGACAATGCGCCCGTCGAGGAGCTTGCGGTTGGGACGCAGTTCAAATTCGTGCGCCATCTCCATGAGATACAGGATTTTCTCGCGCGAGAGATTCGCGATACTCACCAAGCTGCTGTTTGTGATCATGAGAGTCTTTGTTTTGAAATTGCTTTGTGCCCTCAAAATTACGCATTCTTGCGGGGTATTTGTAGTTTTGCCCGCACAAAAATCTCATCTTTTCCGTTCGCCACCATTTCTCGCGGAGCGACGGTGACAGCTCCGTCGCCGCCGTTTGCCCGTTTTGGTGGCATTCCGCCTCACCGAAAGGAAGATCGCAGGATACCCATTCCGCAGCGCGGCATCGCGTTAGCTTCACCCTGTGCACACGGCTGGAGGATTGTCCGTTTGGAGCCCGGTCAACTTTCGGGACGGCTATCGTGCAAAAGCCGTGCTCACCACTCCGCGCAATACCCCCTTTGGGCCTGCGCACGAAGCACAAGGGCGTGTCTGCTCTCCTTGGGAGATTTTTTCAGTCACTGCGGATCGGCGGAGATGGCAGCCCCGTACCCTCCGTTGCAACTGATTGCGACGTAGACCTGCGCGTCGCTCTCCCATCTATTTACCCTTGTCGGCGGGGTAGAGCGCCGCCCGTTCTCAACTTGTTGGCCGCCGGGCAGAATTTGACGACTGCAAAGGCTTTCATGCACAGGTGAATACGCTCGATGTGGGCAATGAGATACTGGCCCAACGAGGAGCTACACGGTGCAAAGCTCCTCTCTTGATGACAGCCACTGTTTTGTCCCACCTGTCGAGGCAATGTTTGCTGTGTAGTTGCGAATAATCTGAAGTCAAAGATCGTTTGCGTCGGCTCATCGGGAAGTGCCCACGATTTTGCGCTATATGGACGCCGTATTGCGGCAGGAAAGGGAAGTGTTGTGTTTATTCGCTTGCAAAAGTAAGCATTTTCTTTCGATAAAACCGACTTTTCTTGCAACAAAAAGTTCGCGCATTTCGAATTCTGTCTTCAGAGGTCGAAAACTTGCGGGCTTTCTTTCCCCTCTTCCCTTGTTTCTCCGCCGAGCTCCCTCTTTTTGAGCGCCTGCCCCCTCTCTTTCGCTCTGTGCCCCTCCCTTCGTTTCCGTTCTGTTCACCCGCTTCACTCACTCGCCCCGCTCGCTCACGCGTGTAGGCACATTCGCGCTTACGCCCGCGCCCGCGCCCGCGCATAGCGCACTCAGCGACTTTCCGTTTTTTGCCTTCACCCCTCCCCTCTATCCGCTTGACATTCTGCGATTTGTGGGTGAAGGCTTCACCTTTCCCGACTTCTTCACTGGTGAAGCTTGAACACATCCGCCATCTTCATACCTAACACGCTATTCATCAGACATTTGTCTTCTTCGGGTGAAGCGTGAAGGCAAAAAACGAAAAGTGCCTGACGCGCACGAACGCGCGCGTTGGGGCTATGCCTGCGGTTGGCGTAGTTGCATTTTCGAAGAAGTGCCTCCGATCGTTGCCACATCATTGCAAAGGGAGGATGAATCGAAAAAGATGGCGGGGTGAAATAAATATAGTAGTCCTGGAAAAAAAATGAAAGTTTGAATCGTTAAAGGTGGGGTATTACAAAAAGATTGACTATTTTTGCACTCGTCGGTTGACTCTGCGCTATCAACTAACGAAGGCTATTCAAGAAGGCCTCGGCTCCGCCCTCCCCTGTATTGAAGAGGTCGTGGAAGAACTTAGCCGTATAATCGGTACAACTACAAAGTAAACCCTACTCCTTAATAAGGTTTTTTGGTCTTTATAAAAGATATTCACTCTTATGAATCAGACAAACATAGCTCTTTTATCGGCCCTGTATAATGAGAAGTCCAATCTATATAAAGAGATTTATTTTCCCATTATAAAGTTCGCTTTAGCTCTTTCATTGAAGGAGTCAGAGGATAAACGCACCAGCAGTATTGAAAACCTTCACTTTAAAATAATTAAAGAGTTTGGGGTCTCAATTCCTCAGACTATAATCAAACAAGCAATCAAACAACTAATCAGCAGTAAAATCCTTCAAATAAACTTGACGAAAGATGATTTTTTGAGGGTTAATATGGCTGACATAAGCTTTCTAGATGATATTCAAGATAAAGGTGAGCTTGTAAACTCCTCTTTACGACGTTTAGAGGAAAGTTATATTCACTATTTTTCCGCCCTAAATATTGTTCCTGAAAAGACCTTAGCCGAGTTTTTTTTAGCTCAGACTCAGGAAGTAATCAACTACCTAAGCAATACGGAAATAGAAGCTACACTCAATGAAGAGTATACCCACAGTGTAAAATACCTCTCCTGGCTAAAAACGAATGATGTAGAACTTTTTGAAAGTGCAAATAAAGTCTTATGGGGGGCTACCGTTGCAGGCTTCTTAGGTCGAAACCACTATGAGTTTAATGTAAAGCCAGTATCAGAATGTAAATATTATCTTGATACAGGGATTATAATGGGATGCCTGGATTTGTCCACTGAAAAAAGTTCTAGATATAGTAAAGAACTTCTTCAGGTTCTCAAATCTTCAGGTTCTTCTGCGTGTGTCCATCCTATAACTCTTGAGGAAATCAGAAGCATTATCGAAGGAGTTGAAAATGAAGGAAGACCACGGCCCTATACCCCAATCTATGAAGCCTTTGAAAGGACGGAACTAACTTGTACTCAGTTGGCAAGTATTCGTGTCCATCTCCAGGAGTTGATACAAAACCTAGGAATACAAGTAATCCCTGAAAAGGAAAACACTGTGAAGATAAAAAACGAGTATAAAGGAAAGAATATAGTCAAAAAGCTCGAGGAGCAACGCTCTAAGGCAAGAATGGGGGAGAATTATGAGGATCATCTGTCCTTAGGAGGCATAAGTAATGGTTTTGGTCTATATGGAGGGAATCCTAGAGACATTCATGATGCTTATATGATAGATTTTATACGTAAGATAAACGGACAATACTCTATCAGAGAGAAAGTAAAAGCCTACTTTGTTACTGAGAACAGGGATTTAAGGAAATTCTCAAATGCGTATCATTGTTCCCCAATAAATGAACTGATTGCACCCTCTTCTGTTATTTTTGAACAATGGCTACATGGAGCCAGTTTGGAGTCTCAAATAATGGATCAGGTTTTATTAACAGAGATCATGAGTCGCTGTCTTGCCCTTAATGAGCAAAATGCAACAAATAAGATACGCCAAATATCTAGCCAATTGAAGCGCACAGAAATGAATGACCCTAAAGTGCTTCAGGAAATTTACATTGGTATTTTAGAACGATCTAACAAATATCTTCTATCAGAAGATAAGGATTGTCAGAGCTATAGTGATCCAGTAAAGTTATCTCAACTATACGAGCAAGCTCAATTAGATATTAAGGAAAGAGAGCAAAATACGGCTGAAGTACAAAGACTTCGCGATGAGAATCTTCAAATATCAAATGAGAAAGAAAAGGCAGAGTCAGAGCTGGAGAAGTACAAACAGAGAGAGCAGACAAAGGAGGAACTGAAAAACGAGAAGACAACTCTACAAGATGCCCTAGACAAGCTTACCCCTGAACGACAACGTGCTATCAGGTGGTTTTACTTTTGGATTGTACTTGAAGTTGCTTTGAATGCCATACTCTTGAGCTTGTTTGTATTTTGCTTTAACGAGACAAAGCCTGTTTTGGATTTACTGAAACCCGAGTGGGAAAACAAACTGCATGAAGCTACTTCATGGCTAAGGTTTATTGTAGGTATTATTAGTATTGGACTTATCTATTGTTTTCCCCCTATCGGTAAGGTCTCCAGGATTTTTAACTTTAAGAGATATAAAAACCAGTGGGATGACGAACGTCCTGAATACATGCAAAATGTGAACAGGCTAGCAGAGATAGAGCAAGAACTGAAAGATCTTTAGTTTGACTGAATAATCACAGCCCCCTTGCTCGGTTATGCTGATAAGTTGCTGCCACTTATGCTCGCGCCAGTCAGGGAGCGACAAACCATTAATGCTTAGGTTGGAGTTGTGCTTTTCGGCTTTCTCTATGTGGAGCATAGTCCCTACATTCTCAAAATACCGCTAATATATAGCTGAGAATACTTTAGTCTTGGCTTGTACACTCTCGTCTGGCTGATACATTCGGGCAATATGTGCGTCGGAGACCCCATACTGGCTATACTTCTGCGGACATTCTGCAGGGAGAAGAGAGGCGAGAGGGAACGCTGAATGAAGCTCCGCTCTTCTTCGTGGGCTTTTAGCTTTCTCTTCCCTTGCTCCAATCTTTATCCTTGGCTTTCAACCTATCTTTTAGGATAACAATCTCTTTGCGAATGTCGTCCTTCTCTTTTTCGCTCATTGAGCGTTGTCTCTCCAGTTCTCGCCCAGCATTGCTATGCATTCTTCGGCTTCGTTTAGCTCCGAATTGCCAAATATCGAATAGTATGTTTCCTTGATACGAAGCTTACCTGTCTTCTTCTCCAGTTTGCCTACTCACTCTTTGAGCTGTTTTCTTCTGCTTACTTCTCTTGAATTCTTTGTTGTATGCCGTATTTGATCGATGCTTTACCTCCGAGCCGTAGGTTCCACGCTCTAAGCCAAAGTTTGCCATCATCTGAGCATAGGCTATTTGATACTCTTCTATACCGAACTCTGGTTTTCGGAGAAAGAGTTGCAAAGATTAAATTTGTTGGTGTCTCAATTCTTGGATTTTGCTGAGTTTCAGGCTTTGGAAGAGCGCCCTATGCGCATGGCCGACTGGATCGCTGCCTTGGATAATCAAACTTTGGCTCTACAACGTAAGCTCCTCGAAGGCAAAGGAAGTGTTTCGCACAAAGCAGCCATCGAAAAAGCTGAGCGGGAATTTCTGATTTATCGCCGGAGAGAGATGGAACGGCTGGAAAGTGATTTTGACAAGATGGTGAAGCAATTGCCTAAACGAGGAAAAAATCCGCAATGAGCGCAACGACACTCAAGATCTCGTCTTTGGGTGTCGTTGTTTTTTCGGGGAAAGGTGTGAGAACGAAAAAAGGATGTAAATCAGAGATTTACATCCTTTGTATGGCGGAGAGAGAGGGAAAGGAACGAACCTCTCTTATTTCGTTGTATAACAGGTATTTGGCAAATTCTGTCAAGTGGTAGTGTAGCAATTATGTAGCAGTTTTTTGACTACCTTATGACTACCTTTCTGACGGGCTGTTGAAAGCGTAATAGCACTCTTTTCTTTGGTGCAAAGGTACATAAAAAAGAACCATTTACCAAAGTATTCTCTCATAATTATTTACAGATTTTTCTGCTACACTGCCTGGTGCACGGTGCAAGCCCTTATATATAAAGGGGCTTGCACCGTGCACCAGTGTTCCTTGGTAGTTGCAAAAAACTAACTTTTTCATGCCCCAATTTTGCCCTCCCTTTATCTTATACCAGGCCTATTGCATTCCTACTAATACTTACTTTGCATCTGATGCAAGACCTCTTGCATTGGGCGCACAAACTTGCATTATATGGGTTGGTCAAGCTAGGATGCGTTTATAACTTTGACTA
>QWCL01000293.1_pt1 | contig 20234 bp, 12 predicted proteins | sample 1972551 | NCBI WGS metagenome assembly QWCL01 (sample SAMN09866709, study PRJNA288562) | Human oral metagenome isolate term2_saliva, whole genome shotgun sequencing... | isolation source: mouth | host: Homo sapiens | place: USA: California
CGCAACAACGAAGGAGACAATCATGTGTCGACCCACCACCTGCGAGGTATGCGGAAAGACCACCTGGAAGGGCTGCGGCAAGCACATCGACTCGGTGAAAGAACAAGTGCCCCCGGATCAGTGGTGCGATAAGAACCATACCGATGAGGAGTACGCCCTCGCTGAGAAAAAGAGCGGTTTCTTCGGCAGTTTCTGCAGCTAGCCTGCAGCCCACTGTCAGCGTCGTGAGCACCGCGATGCTGGGTTATTCGCGCCCTTTTCGAGGCCTTCACAGCTGATGTGTCAATGGTGACCGCAGCGTGGTTTAGTGTCTCGCGCGTCTCGAACTCGGCGCACCGAGCTATCGTGAATGCGCGTGAGAACAAAATTAGAGCCGAAGACTTATTTTTACGACTGGTTGTACGCGTTAATCCTGAGCGGTCGATCAACTGTCAGGCAAGGTCAGTGGCCAAAGTGGTGGGTCTTGCCCGGGCGGGGCTTCTGACAGATGCCTTGCAGTCACCTCAAGCGTTTCTGGAACTCGGGTATAATTAGGTTTTCGTTGACCTGTCACTTCGTTTGAAAGTGGAGGAACAATATGATCTGGGATCGGGTTGCCCCGCTCTACGACCTCGCTGTCAACACGCTCAACAGGAGGGTGTACTACGGGACAGGCAGCGCCGTTGCCCGGTTGATTCACCCCGGCGACACCGTGCTCGAATGTGCGTGCGGCACGGGTACGATCACCGCAGCCATCGCTCCCGCATGTGCGCGTGTGGTCGCGACCGACTACTCCGAGGGGATGCTCAAGCAGGCCGGGAAGAAGCTCGCGCGCCACCCGAACGTGGTTGTCGAACAGGCGGATATCACCCACTTGCGCTACGCGGACGACTCATTCGACGCCGTCGTTGCTGCCAACGTCATTCACTTGCTGCCTGAACCGGGCGACGCGCTCAAAGAGCTCAAGCGGGTTACGCGCCCGGGCGGCACGATCATCGTGCCTACCTACGTGATTCCCAAGAAGCGTGCACACACCATATTTCTGAAGCTGATCTCCCGATGCGGCATACACTTCCAGGAGCACTTCGACCCGGCGTCCTACCGGGCGTTTTTTGAGCGCATGGGCTATGTCCGTGTCACCTACAGGGTCGTGCGAGGCCGGATTCCCTGCGTGATCGCGTCCTTTACGAAGGAATACTAGGCGTTTCGTGACCATGGCACGCCCCGAGTCCACCAGACAGATAATCCGGCCTGGAAACCAGGGCGGATTTTTTGTTGCCCAAAAGCGGATGGGGTGGAGCGTGAGCGCCAAAGTGAGACCCATGTATTTAAGGTGCGGATACGCCTTTGGGATAAGAGTTTTAATTGTTTACTTTTAGGTCTTTAGGACTAAAGCAGATAAACCTATAGCTTTGTAAATATAAGCATTGTTTATGATGACTTTGTAAAAAGCTTAAGAAAATGCCGAGGGCCGCACGTTTCACGTGCGGCCCATCGCCAATGAGGTTCCTCAACCCGTGTTCCCAGATCGGGGAGGGCGCCTCCTTCGCCAGAACGTTCACTGTAGGCTCCCTTAAACCTCAGTCCAACTAGCTCTCGGCCGGTCATCAGGCTCCCCAACCCTCGCGACCGCTAACCTCTGGCGGTAGTAATAATTTAACCCCCTCTGCCTGTAAGAACACCCCTGAGCAAGCTGTGAATTTCCTGGGAAATTTAAATAGCGTTCCCAGGTTTCTGTGAAAGCGAATTTGACCTGGATAAACACCAAAATACCCGACTACATACAAAGTAAAGTTTTTATCCCTCAATGCAACTTCGTGCAGCTTACCAAGCCTGTAGGCTTGTAACCGTGCTCTGTCAGCTCCACGATGCATCCCTGTGTCGCTCCTGTCCCAACCTTGATCTACCCCTGGCGCAGCAGCTGCAATTAAAGCAATCTGCAGTGCAAGCCACACTTGCAGGCCAGGTTGAGACGGCCGCCTGGCTTGAACCTTTCGCCAGCGCCCCCAGCCACTTCCGTAATAAAGCCAAACTGGCGGTTTCGGGCACAACCCACGCCCCGGTGCTGGGCTTAGTTGACCGTTTCGATAACGGCACGGATTTAACTTCCTGCCCGCTGCATGTAAACGAAATTAAAGCCGCACTAGCCCCATTAACTCGCGCAATTACCCACATGGGATTGCAGCCCTACTCAATCGTCAAGCGGCGCGGGGAGCTTAAGCATGTGCTGATTACCGCCTCGGCTAACGGCCAGCTGATGGTGCGTTTCGTTTTGCGCTCGACGGCGCAGCTGCCGGCTATCCGTAAAGGTGCGCCCCGCCTGCAACGCGAACTGCCCGGCTTGCGGGTGCTGTCGGTAAATATTCAGCCCCGCCCGGCCGCAATCTTGGAGGGCGAACGCGAAATTATTTTGAGCCAGGACTCAACCCTGGACATGCCGCTGTACCTGCCGGAACTGGGTGGGGACGGCGTCGTCGTAAATAACAAAAAAAGCGTCCTGCCGCTGGTGCTACCCCCGCAATCATTCTTCCAAACCAACAGTGACGTGGCTGCCGGGCTCTATGCCCAAGCCCGCGCCTGGGCGCGCGACTATGCGGGCCAGTCGATTTGGGACCTGTACTGCGGCGTGGGCGGCTTTGCCCTTGCCCTAGCCCAGCCCGGTGCGCAGGTGCTGGGAGTGGAAGTTTCCGCCCCTGCCATCGACGGCGCCCGCGCGGCCGCTGCCCAGCTGGGCCTGACTAGCCCGCAGGTTCGCTTTGAAGCAGGCGACGCCTCCGTGCTGGATGCCTCGGGCCAGGTCTATGGTCACGACAAGCCTGATCTATTAGTAGTTAACCCACCCCGGCGCGGCATTGGTGAACTGGCGGCCTCAATTGAAGACAGCGGCATTCAACGAGTGCTGTATTCCTCCTGCAATCCGGCCTCATTGGCTAAAGATCTAGAGGTGATGAGCAGCTATCGGGTACGCCGGGCGCGGTTGTTCGACATGTTCCCTCACACCAATCACGCTGAAGTGCTAGTTGAATTAATTCAGAACTAGGCTTTGCGCCTGCTTGCAGTGCTGGCAGGCTGAATGTAACCTGTTCCACTCACATTCAGCCTGGCTAATTCCCTAATATGTTCATAACCAAGAGCTATAGATAAGGAATGTTGTGTCTAAGCAAGCCGAATCCTCGAAGGATGAAAAGAACGCGCAAGCCGCTTCCGAGCAGGAAGTTCGCTCCGGTTTGGCGCTTACCGTTAAGCAGGAAAAGGTCCTGGGGTGGGTTGCTACCTTCATGGCCGTGTGCATGTACGTCGCCTACGTTCCTCAGATCGTGAGCAACCTCAACGGCCAGGCTGGTAACCCGCTGCAGCCTCTGGTAGCTGCAATCAACTGCAGCCTGTGGGTGTACTACGGCCTGTTCAAGCCTTCTCGTGACCTGCCGCTGGCAGCCGCTAACGCCCCCGGCATTTTCTTCGGCCTGGCTGCCTTCGTCACCGCGCTGTAAGACGCAGAGTTGCTAGACGGTGTCAGGCCCTGCCGTATTGCAGGTGGGGCTGCTCGCATTCGTCGCCAATGCGAATGCCCGGGGCCAGTGTCCCGGTTTGGCTAGCGCGCAGCTGCTCCAACTCGCGCACCACCCGCTCGCGTAGCGAACGCGGATCAATAGTGTTCAGGTAAATCTTGGTGGCGCCCTCAAAACCCGCCAAAGTGGAAACACGCCACTTAAGCACCACCCGCCAAGGCATTTCCTTAGCTATGCCCGGGGCGCGGTAATGCCACTCCTCGTTTAGTGGCACCTGCGTGCCCGTAGCCTGGTGTAGGGCGTGCACCAAATCGGAGACCGCATCCACCTGTTCAGGCTCCATCAGCCACGGCTCAGAGACCGGCCCGGTGGAGTAGACCTCCAGCGAGGGGTAACGGTGACCCACCCCAGCCAGGGCCACGGCGCCGTCGTTAGCGGCCACAACCAAACCCGCCCGGTAAGCCCAATCCACAAAATCACGGTAAATATTGCCGTTAGCGTTCACGCGGGCAATCTCAGCCTGCAAGCTAGCCCCCAGCGAATCCACGCCCACCACCTGTTTGTGCAGGTGATCGAAGCTAGCGCCGGCCGGGCGCAGCCAGTTCTGGAACACGGCCACATACTTAACATGTTTGTTTTGCAGGTACTGCGCGTGCATGGCGTTAACCGCCCACTGGGTCCACACGCGGTGCTCGGTCACGCTTAAAGTGGCGCTACCCGCCAAGCCGGTAGTGTCGACGGCGTCATCGCGCCAGTGGCGGCGGGCCACCAACACATCATGGCTGCCCCCGAAAAAGCCGGCGCTGTGACGGCGAATGTCGCTCAGGTTCAGCTCGGCAATCTCTGCGTCGCCAGCCCCAGAGGCGCGCAGCTTGGCGCTGACAATAGCGCGCAAATGCTCGTATCCGGCGGCGTCAGCCAGGTAGTTTTCAAGCCGGTCACGGCAGCGCTCAGGCAGCTCAAAACCATAGTTAGCTTGCCAATAATTGAACGGCAAAATCTCAAAAAGGTTGGGGATACGCCGAAATTCGGCTACGCTCTGATCTAAATATTCAGGCAGCAAGCCAAAAAACGTGTGCCAGGTGTCGCCCGCCCCGGCGTCGGCACCCGGCCTGGCGTTGGCCCCCAGTCTGGTGTTGGCCCCAGCGGCCTTAGTGCCGGCCTTGGTGCCCTGGCCACCAGCGGCCCCCGCGTTGCCAGAGCCAGTGGTCCTCGCTCCGGCGTCGGCACTAGCGGCGTCGTCCTTAACCGAGGCAAAACGCACGATACGGGCATATTCAGGCGGCGTCTCCAGATAACGGCCACTACAAAAAGCACAAGTGTGAGTGTGCATGTGGGAGCTGAGAGGACGCACCTCAACCTGAGGCAGACGCAAGGGGCGGTTAGCGCGGCCGGGTACAGTCCACACTTCCGTGCCAGTGAAAGGGCTAAGCTGTTTGACAGTACCGTCACAAAGACGGCGCAGGTAGGGGTGATCGTCCATGCCTCTATTGTGCCGGGTTTTAGATTGGAGGGAACATGCTAGGAGATGCCTTTGGGGCGCTGTTTTTAATCGCCACCGTAATATTTCTAGCGCCGCTCATTGCGCGGGCCATCCCAGGCGGGTTTGTGCCAGAAACTGTGCTTTTGCTGGCCGGTGGAATGGCCATGGGTGCGGCTGGCTTTACACTCACCGAGGCGGGCGAACCAATTTCCTTCCTGCGTGAACTGGGCGTGGGTTTCCTGTTCCTGCTGGCCGGTTATGAGCTGGACCTGGGGGAGCTGCGCGGCTCAGGCGGGCGCCACGCCATAGTGGGGTGGTTTGCCTCGCTGGGCTTGGCTTTCGCGGCGGTGATCGCCCTGGGAGTAGGGTCAATTACTGATATGCGCGACGGCGCTATAGCCCTGGCTATTGCCATGACTTCCACCGCCCTGGGCACACTACTGCCCATTTTGCGCGAGCGTGGGCTGCTATCTACCTCAGTGGGTGCCGCCGTGCTAAACCATGGGGCGATTGGTGAAGTTGGCCCGATTGTGCTGATGGCGCTGCTGCTGGGAAGCCGCGCCACCTGGGCTTCGGCGCTGGTGCTGGCCGGCTTTGTGGCTATCACGGCGTTAATCATCGTGTTCAACGAGCGGGTTAAGCGGGCCGGTACGCGCCTGGTCGCGGCAATTCAGCGCGGGCAGCACACCACCGCCCAAACCACTATCCGCGCCGCCGTGTTGCTGCTGGTGGGGCTGTGTGCGCTGGCTGAAGTGTTTGAGCTTGACGTGGTGCTGGGGGCGTTCGCGGCGGGAATTATTTTGCGCCGGGTGCTGCCGGAGGGCTCGCGGCCCTTTGAGGAAAAACTTGATGGTTTGGCCTATGGCTTCTTCATCCCGATTTTCTTTGTAACTTCAGGCATGACCATTACCGTGTCGAACCTGAGTGAAAAGATTGGCCCGATTTTGGGTTTCTTGGTGCTGCTGGTAGCCGTGCGCGGAGTGCCGGTGCTGCTGGTTAGCGCCGCTGAGCGTAAACGCGACGGCTCACGGGTGTTTAGCTGGCGTCAAAGTCTGCAGGTGGCCTGCTATTCCACCACCGCCTTGCCGATTATTGTGGCCGTGACTCAGGTGGCGGTTTCTGCCGGGACCATGACCCGCGATGTGGCTTCCACCCTGATTTTGGCTGGTGCCTTGTCTGTGCTGATTATGCCGACGGCGGCGCTGCCCTTGTCGCGGCGCACCGATAAGCTGCCCCAAACCCAGACCATGGGTGTGGTGCAGGGGCCGGTGCGTGCCGATGGTTCCACCACTGCTAGCACGCAGGAAGAAGATGGTTACGCTGTGGGCCGTCCTAGCGACGGCGCCGAGGCGCAAGATGCCCCCGAGGTGCGTACCGCCTTGTATGTGCCCCCGCATGAGCGGGTTGACGCCGGCCGTGACGCCCTAGCCCAGGCCCAGGGTGAAACTGGCGTGGAATCTGGCGGGCGCCTGGGCGGCGTGCAGGTGCGTCTAGGGGTGCTTTCGCACCGCCTGCAATGGCAGGGCGACGAACCGGTGCACTGGCAGCTGCGTAGGCGCATGGTCAAGCGCATAAACCGCCACCGCCACAAGTAGGCAGGTGCAAGTACAAACACAGGCAGAAGCACAGGCAAAATACATACAAATACAGGCAAAATCATCCCTTCCCTATAAAAAATTCATGGGGTTTTATAGGGAAGGGATGAAATGTCAGTATCTGTAGTTCAAGTACTTATACTTTAGTTCAACAACTTATACTTTGATCAATTCTAGGCATTTTCGGCTGCCTCTAAAGCCGGCGACACCGCCTCCGGGGCTGCCGACGCCGGGGCCGATGGTAATGCCGCCAAGGCCGACGACGACGCCGGGCAAGCGCGGTGCAGCCAGTGGCTAGTTGTGCGTCAATGGGTCAGGTCAGCCTACGCGCCAAGACGCAGGTCAGGTTAGGTGCTCCGCCCGGCTGGTTAGCTTGACCGCAAGGGTTGACGTCGATGCCGCCAGGGCCGCCGCTGCCCAGCTAGGTCATCGTCCGACCAGGACACCGCCCGGCCAAGCCGCCGCACGACCAGACCTAGACGCCGTTGCCGTAGTGCGGTGGGACGTCGCCTAGCAGCCGCGCGTCATTGGCGTGCGCGGACGGGTCCTCGCGGCGCAAATCTTCACGGCTCCAAGCTGGCCTCTCAGCATCCACCTTGCCCAGCGCCTCCTGCACAACCTGCTCAAGGTTGGCGCCCTCGGCCACCCGTTCGCGGTCTTTCGGTCCTAAATGCACTACGCGCCGACGCCGCCGCCCGGCTTGGGCGGGGTGCTCAGCTTGGGTGGGGGAAGCCTGAGGTAGTGGGGCCTCAGTGTGCCCGGCTGCGGAGGCTGCGCTGGCTGGCGACGCAAAGGCAGGGTTTGCCTGATCGGCCGGTACGACTGCGCTGGCTGGTGCGCCCGGCACAGGCGCATCCGGCGCGGGCACGTCAGCTATAGGCGCGCCAGCGTCTGCACTGTTTTGGCTGGTCATTATGGTTCTCAGCTCGCTTGGTGGTGACCCGGTTGCGGCTGAGTTGCACTCAGATGCAACCGGGCCGGCTCAGTTGTGGAAAGTGCGGCGCAGCCGCGCCGATGCAGTTCGGTTGGCTTACGTCGTGGTGGGTCAGCTGCGGCCACGCTTGACAGCGTGGTGTAGCACCGCGTCCACAGTGGTGCCGCGTCGCTTGAGGGCTAGGGTTTCGCGTAGCTGCTCCACTTCCTCATCCTCACTGCGTTTGACGCCGTCAGAGCGAATCCAGGACACCAGATCATCAAGCTGATCGTCGCTGTAGGCCTGCAACGGCAAGCCCTGGGCGATCGGCGGGCGCACGTCACGCTCGCGGGCAGCCTCACCGTCCCCAGCACCGTCACCGGCTCCAGCTGCATTAGTGCCGACGGCGCCCTGGCCAGCTCCTTCAGAACCCTGCCCGGCGGCGGCCGCGCTGTGGGCACTGGCCGCGCTAGCGCCCTGGCCAGCGCTGCTAACGCCAGCGGCGTTGGAAGAGAAGCCAGGCGGGGGAGGAACCGGCCGCTCACCAGCCCCGGTGGTGTGGCCACTGCGGCTGCCGAGCCCAGCGCCAGCCCCGGCAAGCCCGCCAGCTCCGGCAAGCCCACCGGCCGCGCCAGTCCCGGTAGCGCCAGCGCCGGCCCCGAGCCCAGCGTTAGCCCCATATCCGGCTGCCGCCGAGTCGCCGTCGTCGCTAATTAGCTCCGGAACCGCCTCGCCGTCGTCGCTGACACTTTGACGCTTATCAACAATGTCGAGCACCAACTGGCAGATGCGCTCAGCCTCAGCGGAAGGATCCACAAACACGCCAGCGCTAAAGGCCCGGTACACGGTCCAGCCGCGCCGCTCCAGGCGCTCCACCCAGTAGCGCTCACGCATACGCACCGAAGGCTCATCCATATAAGCCTCGTCGTCGGTAAGTACCGCCACCAGCAGCTCATCGGGGTAGTCGGGGTGGCCCACAGCCAGTGGAATCGCCCCGGGCCCATCCGTGCCGTAACGCGGCACCACAGACAGGCCCATCTGGAAGCAGTGCAAAGCCAGATCCAGCAGCAGGCGGTCAGGGGCCTTACCGGCGTCGTCGAGAGGCAGCGGGCCCACCTGGGCGCGTTCAAGCAGCTGACGCAGCAAACGCTCCCCAGCCCCATGCAGGCGTGAGGGGTCAATGTCGGCTGCGCTCAGGCAAGAAACCACAGTGGTAGTGCCGCGCGAAGCACACAGCGCCGCCACCAGCCCGCCGGCGCCGTCGCGAGTAGACAGCTGCCCGAAGGAGTGCACCAGGGAGCCGTTGGGGGTTTTGGCGTAACCCACCGCAATAATGATGTGGTCGCGGCGCAGACGGTAAGCCTGGCTGATATCCACCACCACAAACGGCTCGGACTTGTCGGCGTTAAAGAACTCCTCCAGGGCGGGAGAGCCGTTAGTTTCGGCCGCCACCGCCGCGCGGATCGCCTCAGCGTGGCGCGAGTTGAGAGCCACCACAGCCAGGGACTGCTCCGGGCGGGTTAGGGCGGCGTCAATAATGTGATCGACGACGGCGTCCACCTCGGCACGTACCGTCTCCACCTCGTTGCGGCCCGGGGCAGGAGTGCCGCGCCCATCAACCGCAGTCAGGGTCAGGGTTTGGGCCCCCGGCGGGGAGGGGATCACGTCAATCACGTCGGCGTAACCATTAGCAGCCAGGAAGCGGGCAATCTCCGGGTCCAGGTTGTGGCGGGTGGTGGACAGCTGCACGTGCTGGAGCACCGGCGCCAACACCCCAGCCACACCGTTATCAACCGCGTGGGAGTCACCCACCACCACCAGTTGCCGCGAGCGCGCCAAAGCCGGCACTACCTGGCTTAACGGCAGCGGGTAGGAGGCGTCAATGATCACCAGATCCACCTGGGTGGTGGGTTTAAGCACGCTGGGCACCAGCGAGGGCGGCACAATCCAGATCGGCTTGATGATTTTGGCCAGCGGGTAGGTGTCTAAAACATCGCGCAGGGAGGCGTTGTCGCTGCGGCCCAGGGCCCGGTACAGGGCGCGGGCTTGTTCCTTGTCTGCCCCCACCTCTTGGCGCACGCGCATGGCGTAGGCCTGGGCTACCGGCGCGGCCAGGGTGTGTACCTGGTTGATGTCGGCTTGGCGCAGCTGGGAGGCCAGGTTGGCGAGGGCGGTGGTGTCTAGGCCACCCATGTCGGGGTCTTCCGCCAGGCAGTGGGCCAAGATGGAGGACCACCAGCAGTAGGTCAGCTCTTGTTCCAGGTACTGCTTGGGTACCTGACGCTGGGCCAGGTCCGCCACCAGGTCGGTTAGGCCGTAGTGTTCTAGCTGCTGCTCAATGCTGTTGATGCGGGGAATGTCTTTGGCGCTAGCTTCTTCAGTGTCCAGCTCGCGCAGCATCGAGTGCAGTTTCATGATGGGCATTTCCATCAGGTCCATGCCCTCAGCCGGCCCTTCTAGTAGCGGCGCCAGCTCAGAGAGCATCTGCTCGGTTTGGGCGGCGACGCGCTCCATTTCGTCTAGCCCCAGCGGTAGGCGCGGCCAGCCCCCTTCGCTGGAGTAGCGTTGCCACTGTTCTCGACGGCGCTGCACTAGTACCAGCTCAGAGTACAGGTCTTCGACTTGGCGGCCCGGGCGCACCAGAGAGCGGGCTTGTTTAATGAAACGACGCCGGTCAGAGCCGCTCATTTCTACGTGCTTGTCGCGGCGCCACTGCTTGGTGGCGGTGGCGATCACCATGTCTGCGGCGGAGCGTTCAAAAACTTCGGGCACAAACACGTCTAGGGATTCACGTACCCCGTCAAGCATGGCTAGCTGCTCATGCCACTGGCTCAGGTTCAAGGGGCGGTGTAGCTCAGTTTGGGTGATGGCGGAGCTGATCTGTTCACGCACCAGCGGCAGTAGCTCTGTGGCCAGCTCATGCACCTTAGAGACGGTGCGTTCAGCCATAATTGCACTGTTTAGCGGCACCTGCGACCAGGGGTTAGCAGGCCGATCCTTATCCAGCATCCCCAGGTCATAGGCCTGGGTGAGGATCTTGTTGGCGTTACTTAAACCCTGCATGTCAAGGTTAGCTAGGCCCGCAGAGCTGATGCGGGCGCGGGTGCACGCATGGTTATCGCCGCTAGTGAGCTCCACCAGCTCATCTAGCGCCTCATACACCGACACGTTCCAGGGGTGACGGCGCTTGTGTAGCGCGTCCGCGTAGCGTTGCATCCGACGACGCAAAGACACCAGGTGAGCGCGGGTGGTGGCGATAGCCTCCACATCCACCTCAGGCACCTTCACGCCCATAGACTCACGGATAGAGGCCGAAGCGTGACGCCTAAAAGCGCCGTCGACAGTTAAATCCAAAACCAAATCAGACAGGCCAGCATCGCGCAGCACCTGCGCCACAGCCCGCCCATCAGCCCCGGAGGCTGGAACATGCAGTACATGGCGGCCACTAGCGGCGGCGTCGGCTAAAATAGCGGCTAAAGTTGCGGGCACATCCACCCCGGGCGGGGCATCCAAAAGCAGCTGGGCGCCCGTGCCCACAGCCTCAATGGCATAGGCCTGGGAAGTATCTAGATCCCCAATGCCGCGCTCATAGTCAGGGTCCAAATCCGCGCGGATCGCCGGCGGCAAATCAACATGCAAAGCAGCGCGGGCATGATCGTCCCCCAAAGCGGCGGCAATCAGCGGGTTAGTGCGCAGCAGCGGAATAACCGCCTCAAAGTCAGCCAGCAGGCTCTGGCCCGGGTGCACAAAAGCACCCACAACCAGGCGCTCGTGATACTCAAAGCCGGGCAGATACTCGCGCCCCAAACTGGCAATCCGGGTCAAAACCGCGCGCGGCGTGAACCCACCAGGGCTGATAGCGGCGCGAGCAATAGTTTCCACATCCACCTTGCAGCCATAAGCCTTAAGGGCCTTAACCAGCACCGGGTTAACCGCGATGGAAGAATCCAAGGTCAACGCGCTCTGGGCGGTGTCAGTGCTCAGCCGCACTGGGCGCAGCAAAATCGGGGCGTTAACCGTGCGCACCGGGCCGTCACCCACCTGCTCACTAAACTCGGCCACACCCAACGCCAAATGCACCGCAGCCTGACCAAACTGGCGTTGCAGCTGGTGCGAGCGGGTAGCCAGGGCGTTGAAAGAACGCTGCGCCACACTCAGAGAGGCGTTTTCGCGCACCAGGTTACGCAGGCGCGTAGTGCTGCCGCCGTAAAGCTGCGCCAAGCCCGTGGGGTGACCGTCAGTTAAGTCAATAACCGCCGCATCCAGGAAGCTAACATCGTCAAGGCTAGCTACTTCCCCCAGCGCGTTAAGCTCAGCCCGCCAGGACTTAATGGCAATATCTAGGGTTTCGTCCAGGCTTAAAGGGGCGACGACGTCGTCCGCGTCAGTGCCGTCCGAAAAGTCTGTGGGGTCTACCTCAAGGCCAGAATGCTTACCAGAGCCAGAAAAACCGGCAGAACCGGCAGAACCTGCTGCGGAGGCGGCGTCGGGAACTGAAGCGGGGGAGGTGGCGCTCGCGGAGTGGGAGGCGCCCGAATGCGCCGATAGGGACGCGTCAGTTTCGGTGGGCGCGCTGGTATCGCTTGAATCTGTGGCGAAGTAGCTCTCTTCCGCAGACGTGTCGGAATTGTGCCTACGATGGCGACCGAAAGAGAAGAAAGCTGGAGTCATGGCCCTAGATTAACTGGCCAAAGTTACCGCTCGGGGCAGGGCGCGCTAAAAAGTTGACTTTTGTTATGGGGCCTTAATGGGCTATAGTCGTGCGTGCCCCTCGTGTGGCGTTATCTCGTGAACTCCCCCAGGACCGGAAGGTAGCAAGGGTAAGCGGGCTCTGGCGGGTGCGCGAGGGGTTTTTGCTGCCCTTTTGCCGTTTGCGACGCCGCGCCCGCCCGGGCCAACCCGCCCGCACCCGGCCCTGTGTGCCAGCGCTGCGCCATCCGGCTGCCCTGCACGCCGACGCCGCGCCCGCCCGGGCCAGCCAGCCCGCCCGGGCCAGCCCGAGCCAGCCCGCCCGCCGGCCGTTTAGGCGTCGATCGCGGCGGACGGATTACGCTAGGCGGTAGCGCTACAGCGCTATTGCGTCGAGCCTGCGTGCTTGGGATTAGCAAAGCGTTTAGAGTTCAGCTGTGACCACTGCTCTGTATCGCCGCTACCGCCCCGACACTTTTCAACAGGTGATTGGTCAAGAGCACGTGACCGAGCCGCTGATGGCTGCTCTGCGTGCGAACCGCGTTAACCACGCCTACCTGTTCTCTGGGCCGCGTGGCTGCGGTAAAACCACTAGTGCTCGCATTTTGGCCCGTTGTCTCAACTGTGAGCAGGGGCCGACGGATACTCCTTGCGGGGTGTGTCCCTCCTGCGTGGATTTAGCTACCGGCGGCAGTGGCTCACTGGATGTGGTGGAGATTGACGCCGCCTCCCACAACAGCGTGGAGGACGCCCGTGAGCTGCGTGAACGCGCCTCGTTTGCACCGGCTAGGGATACTTACAAGATTTTTATTCTCGACGAAGCCCATATGGTCACTAATCAGGGCTTTAACGCTTTGCTGAAGCTGGTGGAGGAGCCGCCGCCGCATGTGAAGTTCATTTTTGCCACCACCGAGCCTGAGAAGGTGATTGGCACTATTCGCTCGCGCACCCACCACTATCCTTTCCGCCTGGTGCCGCCGCCGGTGTTGGAGGACTATTTGCGCCAGCTTTGCCACAGCGAAAAGGTTGAGGTGGGTGACGGGGTGTTGCCGCTGGTGGTGCGGGCTGGTGGGGGCTCGGTGCGTGACACCTTGTCGGTGCTTGACCAGCTAATTGGTGGCTCTGACGGCAAAGTTGATTATGAGCAGGCCATTGGTTTGCTGGGGTTCACTGACATTTCTTTGCTTGATCAGTGCGTGGATGCAATTGCTGCCCGCGACGGCGCCGCCTGCTTTGAGGTGGTGCAGCGCGTGGTTTCCTCTGGTCACGATCCGCGCCGGTTTGTGGAGGATTTGCTGCAGCGTCTGCGTGACCTGCTGATTTTGGCTGTGGCCGGGGATCAGGCGCAGGCGGCTTTGGGTTCGCTGCCGGTGGATCAGCTGGAGCGGATGCAGGTGCAGGCGCGCGCTTTGGGTGCTGGACAGTTGTCTCGCTGTGCGGATATGTGTGCTGCTGCTTTGGGCACCATGGTGGGGGCTACTAGCCCGCGTTTGCAGCTTGAGTTGTTGATGGCCCGCCTGCTGGTGGTGGGTTTGGCCCAGCCGACGACGGCGCCGCGCTCCCTGCCTGGTGGCGGCTCTCAGGGTGTGGTTGGGGCACAGGGTCAAGATGGCGCCGGGCGCGCAGGACGCGCCCCGGAGGGCTCGGGCCGTGAGGCGGCACGAGCTGCTTTGCAACGTGCAAATATGGCAATTCCAGTGCTTGCTGAGACCCCAAGCGGGCCGGGCGTCGAAGGAGTCGGTGGCATGAATGTGCCGGTGGCGCCCAGCGCCCCGGCGGCCCCTAGTGTTCCGGGCACGCCCAGCGTTCCGGCTGGTCCTAGCGCTGCCAGCGCAGCTTCCAGCGCGCCTGCGGCGCGCCCTGCCGCAGGGGCTGGACCCGCAACTGCTGGATCCGCTGCGCAAACCCGCTCGGCTGCACAGGCGGCAAATAGCGCGGCTGTCCGCCCTGCCCAGGGGCCGGGGGCTGGCTCGTCGTCGCCGTCGGAGCTGATTCGTAACCGTTGGGGCGAAGTGCTGGCCAAAGTTAAGGCCGCTAGCCGCGTGACCAACGCCCTGGTGGGGGCTAATGCGCAGCCGGGCAAGGTGTCGGGTGAGACTTTCACGCTGATTTTCGCCTCGCCGGGCCTGGTGCGCAGCTTTAACTCTGGGCGCCACCCGCAAGTGGTGGCCGGGGCACTGTATGAAGCTTTGGGTTTGCGTCTGCAGGTTCAAGCAGTTAGTGACGGTGAAGCGGCGGCAGTTGCTGAGCCCGGCTCAGCCCCCTATCCACCTAGTGTAGCTAGTGCCACTCATGTAGGCGGCCGTCAAGGCCGTGGCAATGAGACGGCAGGCGGCCAGACAGCGTCTAGGCAAGCTGGTCAGGGTGCAGACTCGCGCCCTGCGCAGCGCTTGGAATCTCAGCGCGCAGACTCGCGTCCTGCGCAGCGCTCCAAGCCGGCTCGACGTGAAGCTACCCCGGCGCGCGAGGCGGCCCCTTCAGCTTGGGACCAACCAGCTCCGGCCAGTTGGGATGAAGACTGGGAAGTAGTGCAAATCCCCAACTCGGGTAGTGCTGGGCCGGGCGGCGCTGAGGCGCCGGTAGACCAGGTCTCTAGTGACTCGCATGGTGGCGCTCCCACGGACGGCCCCGCCGCTGGTGTCTCTACCGGGGCTCAGGCTGGCGATCCTGCTAGCATCCCCGCTGGTGGCCCCACGGATGGTCCACAAACCATGGGCGGCCCGCGAGTCGCTGGCTCCCCACAGGCTGCTGGCTCCCCACAGGCTGGCGGTCAGGACGATTGGGCTGCTGGCGGCCAGTTTGATCAGGCGCAAGACAGTGTCTACTTTGGTGGCCCGGCGCAGGGTGAAGGGCAAGCTAGAGGCCAGTTTGATGCCGTGCCAGGCGGCGCAAGCTCTGGCCTGGCAACAGTAACCGCAGGTAGCGCCGCAATTGCAGCTACCAGTGCAGCTTCAGTCAGCTCCCACTTGGCACCAGCTAGCCCAATAGCGCCAGCCGCTCCTATGGCTTCAGCTGGTTCCAGTGCAGCCGCTGCGGCCCTGGCTGCTTCGCGCGCCAACCACCCCTCCAATGGCGCGGCCAGTGCAAACACCTGGGAAAGTACCTGGGAGGCCGCCCCGATTCCCACGCCAGACAACTACACGCCACTGGCGCCAGAGCCTGAACTAGCCACTGTCCACCGCCTGCACCCCCTGCCTGCGCTACCCAATGGGGGAGCACAGGCAGCCCCGGCGCCAGAGGCAGCTCACAGCTGGCAACCCGATCCAGGAGCCTCTAGCCGCATGGCTCAAGCCATCGCCGCTGCAAGAGCCGCAGCTAACGCGGGCGGCGTCGTCGACGATGAAGAAGACATGCCCTCCATGGACGACGCGGACGCAGACGAATCCGGCGCCGTGGGCATAGAAGTAGTCAAACGCCTGCTGGGCGCGAAAGTAATTGAAGAAGTAACCGTGCGGGCAGATGATCGCTAAAGACGTATCTGAGCGTTAAAGACGTGGCGTCGCTGCAATCCATGCCTGGCGCGAGTTGCTGGCTTAGCGCGGCCCCAGCCGTCAGCCTGCGGCCCTAGCCACCGGCCCAGCCGCTTAGCCGTCACCGTGCACGCCCAGCTACCGGCTTACGCCCCAGTCACCGGCTCGCGCAACCAACCACGGCCCCACACCCCATTAGCTGCCAATAACAACCCAAGGAGACGTAAGTGCCCGCCATTTACGAAGGCGCAGTACAAGACCTGATCGACGAACTAGGCGCCTTGCCGGGGATCGGCCCCAAATCAGCCCAGCGCATCGCCTTCCACATCCTTGGCGCCGACGCCGCCGACGTAAACCGGCTGGCCCAAGCCCTAACCGCTGTAAAAGCCAAAGTACGTTTTTGTGAAACTTGCGGAAACGTTTCGGAGGAAGAGCAGTGCAATATCTGCCGCGATCCGCGCCGTGACCAGGGGCTAATCTGCGTGGTGGAAGAGCCTAAAGACGTCGTCGCCGTTGAAAGAACCCGCGAATACCGGGGCCTTTACCACGTGCTAGGCGGCGCCATTGACCCCCTCAACGGCATCGGCCCAGATGAGCTGCGGGTGCGCCAACTATTGGCCCGGCTGACCCCACAAGTGCAAGAAGTAATCATTGCCACTGACCCAAATATCGAGGGGGAGGCCACAGCAACCTACCTGGCACGTATGCTGACCAGCATGAACGTGCCCGTCTCACGTCTGGCGTCTGGTCTGCCGGTGGGCGGCGATCTGGAATATGCTGATGAAATCACGCTCGGTCGCGCTTTTGAAGGTAGGCGCCGGGTTGAGTAACGCCAAAAAGACGCTACGCGCAGGCTAAAAACAGAAAGGACCTTTATGGCCCTGGTAGTGCAAAAATACGGAGGTTCATCCGTTGCGGATTTAGCGGCAATGCGCCGCGTAGCCGCACGGGTGATTGAACGCCACAACGCAGGCGACACAGTGGTAGTAGTGGTTTCCGCCATGGGCGACACTACAGATGAACTGTTGGATATGGCTGGGGAATTAACTGACAACCCGCCCGCCCGCGAAATGGATCTGCTGCTCAGCGCCGGCGAACGTATTTCTATGAGTCTGCTGGCCCTGGCAATCAATGAGGCTGGCGTTTCCGCAACCGCTTTCACCGGCGCCCAGGCGGGCCTGCGTACCGACGGTAAATACGGTCAGGCATCCATTGTGGGTGTGGTGCCCGAACGCGTGGCGCGCGCTGTGAGGGAAGGTAGCGTGGCAATCGTGGCCGGCTTCCAGGGCCTGGACTACGACACTGACAATGTCAACACGCTAGGTCGCGGCGGCTCAGACACCACTGCGGTGGCGCTGGCAGCCTCTCTGGGTGCGGACGTCTGCGAAATCTATACCGACGTCGACGGCCTCTTCACCGCCGACCCGCGCATTGTTCCCACTGCCCGGCGCATCACCTCCATCTCCAGTGAGGAGACTTTGGAACTGGCCGCGCACGGCGCCAAGATCTTGCACCTACGCGCCGTGGAGTTCGCGCGGCGCTACCACGTGCCCTTGCACGTACGCTCTTCCTTCTCAGACAAGGAAGGCACCTGGATTCACACCTCCAAACAGGAAGACACCGTGGAAGCCCCTATCATCTCCGGAATTGCGCATGACCGCAGTAACGACAAGCTAACCATTGTGGGTGTGCGTGACCAGCCTGGCTTCGCTGCCCGTATTTTCTCGCTTCTGGCTGGCGCCGGGGTGCAGATTGACACGATCGTGCAGGACGTGGCCACGGCCGGTAACGGCTTCACTAACATTTCGCTGACTATCCCTGAGGGTGACGCCGCCGCCGCGCAGGAAGTGCTAGCTGGCGCCAAGGAGGAGCTGGGGATCTCTGATCTACAGTTCAACCCCAATGTGGGTACCTTGTCTTTGGTGGGTGCTGGTATGCGTTCGCACCCGTGGGTGAGCGCCAAGCTGTTTGATGCCCTGTTCCAGGCGGGTATTAACATTCACCTAATTTCTTCTTCTGAGATCCGTATTTCTGTGGTTGTCGACGACGACCGTCTAGATGACGCTGTGCGTGCTGTTCACACCGCTTTTGACTTGGATGCTGATCAGATTGAAGCCGTGGTATATGGAGGTACCGGTCGATGAGTGAGCTAAATCAGGGTTGCTGCGCGGGTCAGGCTGCCGAGCACGGCTGCTGCGCCCATGAGGCTGCGGGTGCGGCTAAGCCGGCTTTTGTGGCCGACGGCGTAAACGTTGCGGTAGTGGGCGCTACCGGCCAGGTGGGCCGGGTTATGTGCGCGATGCTGGATCAGCGTGACTTCCCGGTTAAGAGCCTGCGCCTGTTCTCTTCTGCGCGCAGCGCGGGCAGCGTGGTGACTTGGCGCGGCCAGGACATCACTGTGGAGGATGTGGCCAAGGCTGATCTGAACGGCATTGACGTGGCGATTTTTAGCGCTGGCGCTACCGCTTCACGTGAGTACGCCCCCAAGTTTGCTGCCGCCGGGGCTGTGGTGGTGGATAACTCTTCGGCTTGGCGTAAAGACCCGCAGGTTCCGCTGGTAGTGGCCGAGGTTAACCCGCAGGCTCTGGCGCAGCGCCCCAAGGGCATTATCGCTAACCCTAACTGCACCACTATGGCCGCCATGCCTGCGCTTAAGGTGCTGCACGACGCCGCCGGGTTGCGTCGCTTGACAGTGTCTACCTACCAGGCGGTTTCGGGCTCTGGGCGCGCTGGCGTGAGTGAGTTGGCTGGTCAGGTGCGTGCAGTGGCAGACCAGAACCTTGAGGCTCTGGCGTTAGATGGCCGCGCAGTTGAGTTCCCCCAGCCCCAGGTTTATGTGGCTCCGATTGCTTTTAACGCGGTGGCTTGGGCTGGCGGCGACGCCGGTGACGGCTCGGGTGAAACCGATGAGGAGCAGAAGCTACGCAACGAGTCACGTAAGATTTTGCAGATTCCGGACTTGGCGGCGTCGTGCACCTGTGTGCGTATCCCGGTTTTCAGTGGGCACGCGCTAGCTATTAACGCTGAGTTTGAGCGTGAAATCAGTGTGGAGCAGGCTCGGCAGCTGCTGGAGAACGCGCCGGGCGTGACCTATGTGGAGGTGCCCACGCCGTTGGACGGCGCGGGCCGTGACGGCACTTTTGTGGGGCGTTTGCGTGCTGACCAGGCCGCCGCGCCGGGTAAGGGCCTGGCCTTCTTCGCGGTGGGCGACAACCTGCGCAAGGGTGCTGCCCTAAACGCTGTGCAGCTTGCTGAGCTAGTCGCAGCCGAGCTAACCGCCTAGCTGGCGTTCAAAACCAAACAAGCGTTGCCCGGGGCGATTTTCATCGCCCCGGGCAACTGTTGTCTTACCCTCATGTATAAGTTATTAACAACTTATCATGCAGTTTTCCCCGGAATGCTGCGCTTAGCCTTCTTTGGACTCAATTTCGGGCAAAAACGCTGGTGAAAACACCCGCCCTAGATGTATTTGAGCTTGTAATATGCAGATATGGCTGATCCTTTGTTTCCGATGACGCTAGGCGTTGGTGCGTCTTTAGTTAAGGTACTTCTGCAAGCTAATGGCTACGCAACAGAAGCTAACCTTGTTGGGGTTGCAAAAGAAGGATGCGGCATTCTGTCTTGGTGGAAGAACCGTGGCGGTGATGCCGATGACCAACTTGCTAAGCAGATTGCTGAAGTTCTGGCAGATAAGACTCGCGGCATGTATGAGGAGTGTCGTGATCAGGGTATTGATGAGGAGCAGCTAGGGGGTGTTGTTACTGAGGTTGAGATTATTTTCAATAAAGTTGTTGAAAATGATGAGTTACTCCTTTTAGCTGTAAACGATCCTGACAGTTTCTCTGAGGTACTTCAGGGTGATATTGGGCAGCGGCGTAAAAATATTGAATCTCGACTTGAGCCCTATTTTGATAAACTTGTTGAGGCTACGCTTGATGAGTATCTCAAGCTTGCGCCTTGGTCGCCAAAGTTCCAGATCGAGGCACTTAAATACCTTGGCAATAAGGTTGATGAAATTCTGAAAAACACTGTCAAGGGTTTAGAAAATGATAAAATTACTCACGAAGAACTAGATGATTTACCGAATAAAATTGCTTCGGTTGTAAAGGATTGTGATTATAGTCAGGAGCGGGTTTTGGGTCCTGACCACCCTGACACGTTAACCGCTCGTAATAACTTGGCTGGTGCTTATGAGGATGTTGGTCGTTTTGGTGAGGCGATTGAGTTATATAAGCGGGTGTTGGATGACCGGGTGCGGGTTTTGGGTTCTGACCACCCTGACACGTTAACCACTCGTAATAATTTAGCTGGTGCTTATGACTCCGCCGGGCGTTTTGGTGAGGCGATTGAGTTGTATGAGCGGGTGTTGTTTGAGCGTGAGCGGGTTTTGGGTTCTGACCACCCTGACACGTTAACCACTCGTAATAACTTGGCTGGCGCTTATCACTCCGCCGGGCGTTTTGGTGAGGCGATTGAGTTGTTTGAGCGGGTGTTGTTTGAGCGTGAGCGGGTGTTGGGTTCTGACCACCCTGACACGTTAATTACTCGTAATAACTTGGCTGGTGCTTATGAGGATGTTGGTCGTTTTGGTGAGGC
>QWCL01000525.1_pt1 | contig 19920 bp, 13 predicted proteins | sample 1972551 | NCBI WGS metagenome assembly QWCL01 (sample SAMN09866709, study PRJNA288562) | Human oral metagenome isolate term2_saliva, whole genome shotgun sequencing... | isolation source: mouth | host: Homo sapiens | place: USA: California
GTCTAAGGTAGCATCAGAGCAAGCTTCAACAAGCACCTCAGTAAGTGAATCAGCGTCTAAGGTAGCATCAGAGCAAGCTTCAACAAGCACCTCAGTAAGCGAATCAGTGTCTAAGGTAGCGTCAGAGCAAGCTTCAACAAGCACCTCAGTAAGTGAATCAGCGTCTAAGGTAGCGTCAGAGCAAGCTTCAACAAGCACCTCAGTAAGCGAATCAGCTTCTAGAGTAGCTTCAGAGTCAGCCTCAACAAGCACCTCAGTGAGCGAATCTGTATCTAAACTTACATCAGAGTCAGCTTCAACAAGTAAGTCAGTATCTGAATCATTATCAACAAGTATGGGAGATCCAGATAGTACGGACAAACCAGACTTTATCTTGAGCGAAAGTGTTTCACGTTCAACAAGTGTAAGTGCATCAGTTTCAACGTCAGTATCTGCGTCAACTTCATCAAGTGAAAACGTATCAAGTTCTGAATCAGCGAGCATGTCAGTTTCTGAGTCTACATCAGTCGCAGCAAATATGTCAGCTTCTGAATCAAGAACAGAATCAGAAGGCAAGTCAAGAAAACAATTACCAAATACTGGTACAGAAGCATCTAAATCATCTGTACTTTTAGGAGCTTTGGCAGCCATGACTGGTCTTGGATTGATTGCGAAACGTCGTAAAAATGATCAGGAAGATTAATAAGAATACTAATAAAAAGTTTCCTTATTAAGCAAAAAATACTGAAAGGAACCCCTTGAAAAGTTTAACTTTCAAGGGGTTTTTATTGTATTGTAGGGGAAAATGATGATATAATTTAGAATAGGAATGTTTTTCAATGTTTTATAATTTTATTTGATATTATCAAGACAAAATGATTTAGTATAAAGAAAGACCGAGATTTGAATTGAATCTATACTCTTTCACAATCTTTTTAAGCGTTTTTAACATTCTTCTACTATAGGTATGTAGTGCTCTTTGATGTTTATTGAGTTTACAAATTAATAGAAAAATAAAAATAAATGGAAATAGGTAAATACAATGGAAAAATTAACATTTGTTTTAGCTGGTGATTATGGCTATATTCGATATATAGAAGCAACATTAAAGTCAATTTGCTATCATCATGATAATTGTAAAGTTTATATTTTGAATCAAGATATTCCTCAGGAATGGTTTATCAGTGTTCGTGAAAAAATGGGTCAGAAACAGAGTGAGTTAGTTGATGTGAAGTTGACAAGTGGCTTGGTCTCAAAGACATGGAAGTTACCTCCGTTTGGGGCTCATATGAACCATATGTCTTTTGCGAGATACTTTATCCCACAATTTGTGGAAGAGGATAAGGTGCTGTATTTGGATAGTGATACGATTGTAACAAGATCATTGAATGAGTTGTTTGAAATAGAACTTGGTGATAAACTTTTGGCAGCGGCCAAAGTTATTTATGGATTAGAAGATAGATTTAATTCGGGTGTCTTACTAGTTAATAATAAGTTGTGGAAAGAAGAAAATATTCAAGCGACTTTAATCGAAATCACTGATAGGGATCATGAAACATTGCCAGAGTCAGATCAAACTGTCTTTAATCGTGTTGCAGGGGAACGCTATATCGTATTAGATGATACTTATAATTTCCAAGTGGGTTATGATCGAATTGCAGAGGAGAGACAGCAGTATTTTATTTTAGAAATGTCGACAGACCCACTGCCAGCTATTATTCATTATCTTTCAGGAGATAAGCCTTGGAATTTAAGATCGTACTCTCGTTTAAGAGAAGTATGGTGGAGATATTCAATGATGGACTGGTCTGAGATTACGAATCATAAAACACCTAGAAAAAAACGTGACATATTTATTATGACAGATAGTCAGTCATTGGAACAGATTGATTATCTAGTTACTCATTTACCAAATTTCATGTTTCATATAGCAGCAAATACGTTAATGGGTGATGTTCTGAATTGTTTACGAAAATATGAGAATGTGAGATTATATCCAGCTATTTTAGATTGGAATCGCAATCGGTTGGTTGATGAGTGTGATATTTATCTAGACATTAACTATGAGGAAAAAAATCAACAAGTAATTGAAACAGCAAAACAAAAAGGAAAACCAATCCTAACATTTGATACAGTAGTGAATCCTTATCATGTGGATCAGGTATTCTCTAGTTCGGAACCTCAAAAGATGTGTGATTACATTCTATCTTTATAGGAATTATCATTTTAATCAGTTTATGATTCTGGAGGAATTAAAGGGAGATATAGATGCTTTATCTAACAAAGCAGTATAATCTGGATGAGCAGCAATTTGTGGAAAATGTACTTTCTTCTGGTATTGGGGTTCATGTTTTAACCATGGAGTATGCAGAACAGACTCAAGACTATATTCATTTTTTACCGATGCTACTTGCGAAGAAATCATCATTAAATCAATATAAAAGTGAATCATTGATAGCTTTGAAGGTGGCGGTTCCTAAATATTGGGAAATTTGTATGGAAGAGGATCACGCAACCATATGGGATAAAGATATCCAACGAGGTCTGATTTTCTACCGTCATAAAGAATTATATACAGTAGATAGGGTTGAATGGTGGGATAATCAGGGAAAAGTTATAAGTTGCGATTACTATTTAGAAAATGGTTGGCGTTATAAGCAGGAAATAATGGATGAATCAGAAAAGAGTATCTCGATTCATTATTATGATGCCCAAAATACTCTATTAATGATTAAAAATGTAGAGCGAGGCTTATATACTTTATTTAAAGATGAAATCACCCATATTTATACTGAAGATGAACTATGGCAGGCTTGTTTAGAGTTCTTTGATTTAGAAAATGAAGTGATAGTTGTTGGAGATTTAGAAATAGCAGATTATTTAGATAGTCAAAAAGTTTCTGCAGTTTATTCTTCCAAAGAACAGATTGAAACCCAAGAAGTAGAGGAGTACCTATCAAGAGTAGATCGACTCTATATTTATCATTATTCAGTATTTGAATCCCTTGCTCCAAACGATAAAATTCATCATATCAGTCCCTTGTATCCTTCAAAAATGAATGTGAATCACCATCGTGCGCTCATCATGACTCACACACAAGAAATTGAAAAAATCGAGGAAATTATTGATAAGTTGCCGATGGTTGAGTTTCATATCGCTGCTCTTACGAATATGGGACCTAGATTATTGGATCTTGGATTACGTGAAAATGTCTATTTATATCCAGGAATTAGCCAGGTAGAGTATGAAAGTTTGCTAGAACAGAGTAGTTTGTATTTAGACATTAATCATAGTATAGAAATATTGAATGCTGTGGAAGAATCCTTGGAAAAAGGTTTGCTTTTATTTGCTTTTAAGGAGACCCAGCATAGGAGAGGTTTTATCTGTCCTGAGCATCTAGCTTCAAGTCAAGCTGCGGCTGATTTGATTGATGCTATCAAAAAGGTTGTCGTTTCAGAGGAAATGTATCATTTGGCTTTGCAAAAGCAATGGAAATGGATTCAATCTTCTACTAAAGAAGATTACAATAGAGCTTTTCGAAAGGTGGAAAATTAAGTGACAGTTTATCTATTCGACTTATTAGTAGGGTACGAACCAAATGGTGTAGATCGTTCTCAGGCCAATCGTGCTCGGATCTTTAAAAAGACGAATCTAGATGTTCGTTACATATTTTCTGTCATTCCTCCAAGAGAAGATTTTCTTTATTTTCAACATATTGGGATTCCTCTAGATAAAATGATGATTGCTCCCTTTTACTTAGCTGGAGAAAAAGGTGTAAAATCAACTATCACTAGTGAAGAGATGATTAGTAGACTGCACCTAGAGAATAGTCCGATAGTTGAGAGATACCAGCATCAAATCGTTTATCAAATATCTGAAGATCATAAGCTATTTCTGAAATGTGAGGATGGAATAGTTTATCAGGTTGATCATTTTTATCAAGATACACTCTATCAGAGAGACCATTATACTTCTCATTTGATATGTAGAGAGTGGTTTGACCAAGGGACTTATCAGTGGAGCAAAAGGTGTTTCTATAATTCCGAAAGTGAAGTGGTCTATGAAGGTTTCCAATCGTTAGGAAAAACACGGTATCGATTTGGTTCAGAATGGCTTGAAGGCGAATACGACTTAATGCAATATTTTATCCAATCCTTGTCCCTTTCTTCTACTGATGTCGTCCTTATGGACAGGGTCTCTAGATTTTCCTTTTCACAGGCAATTTTAGAGTATGCTAATCATGCAAAAATAGGAGTTTTTCTTCATTCTCTCCATCAATATAAAACGGGTGCGATGAATAATGAATATCATTATTTATTCCAACGTGCGATCTTCTTTGACTTTATGCTTGTTTCAACAGAAGCACAAAAAACAGACTTGGAGAACTATCTAAGAGAGATGGGCTTACCTAGCTGTCCGATTTGTGTGATACCAGCTGCTAGTATCGAAAGTATCGAGAGCAATGTAGAGACGATGGTTCCTTATTCGGCCATGCTTGCTGCTCGCTTAAATTATCGCAAACAAGTCGATATAGCGATTAAGGTAGGAGCGAAGGTCAAAGAGAAAATACCAGAATTTACTTTGGATATCTATGGTCAAGGGGAAGATTATCATAAATTGAACCAACTGATTTCAGAGCTAAATGCTGAAGAATATATAAGGTTACGTGGCTATCAAAATTTAAAAGAAGAGTATAAAAAACACCAGCTGTATCTATCAACTTCTTCTTGGGAAACCTTGGGGCTAACCTTACTTGAAGGGGTGGCTTCTGGTATGGGATTAGTAGGTTTAGATGTCCCTTACGGAGCACCTACCTTTATTCAAAATGGGAAGAATGGTTATTTAGTTCCCTATTCTGAAGGTCAAGATAAAGAAGAAAGTGTTGAAAGAATGACGAAGGCAGTATTGGAGTTTTTTGATTTGAATCAAAATGAAGTATCGCAATATTCATATCAAATTGCAGCCTCTTATTTAGATGAGGTCATTGCAGAAAAATGGTTAAACTTATTGAAGTAATCTATTTTTCTAATGATTTAAGCTAAGGTAAGGTCAGATTACTGTAGACGTATAAATTCAATAATGGACGCGTTTTAAATATATTTCCATTAATATCATACAATAAAAAGAAAGAGATTGTTAAGATGAATAAAAAAGTCATTGTTCTGGGGGCAGATAGTGGGTATCGTGATAAGATTGAAACAACAATCAAGTCAGTATGTGCCCATAATCGAAATGTAAAGTTCTATATATTTAATGATGACATGCCTTCAGAATGGTTCCAATTAATGACAAAGCGGTTGGAACCCTTATCTTCAGAAATTGTGAATGTGAAAATTAGCAGTCACAGTCTGAAAAATTATCATTTACCGCTTTCTCATTTAAGTTATGCAGCTTTTTTTCGTTATTTTATTCCACAATTTGTTGAAGAGAATAGAGCTATCTATTTAGATTCAGATATTATCGTGAGAGGGAGCTTGGATGCTTTATTTTTAGAAGATTTAGGTAATTTTCCAATGGCTGCTGTAGAAGATGATCTGACAAGTGATTCCTTTAATTCTGGTGTGATGTTGATTGATGTTGATGCTTGGAGAGCAGAAGGAGTCACTGAAAAGTTGTTTGAACTAACAAATCAATTTCATGAGAGTAGTTTTGGAGATCAAGGTATTTTAAATATTTTATTTCAGAAACGGTGGAAAAAATTACCTCAAAAATATAATTTCATGGTAGGTATGGATACTGTCGCAAGAAACTATCAGATTGCTTCATGGTATCAGGATTCTCTAGTTGGGGAGAAAGAAGCTAAAATTATTCATTATACTGGTGAAAAACCATGGTATGGTATCAATTTAAACCGCTTTAGAAACGAATGGTGGTTCTATTATGGTTTGGAATGGTCTGATATTGTCATGAGGAAGATGAATTTTGAAAAAGGTTTGGATTCTCTTATTGATTACCCTCTATATCATACAGCCATTTTTACGAATACTTGTCGTATGGAACAGTTAGAATATCTAATAAGGGAATTGCCTCATGTTCATTTTTCTATTTTAGCTCCAACAGAATTTGCATCTGAAATTGTAGATTTGCAAAGATATTTAAATGTAAGAATCTTTCCAGCTTATAATCCAATGAATTTGATAAAAGTATTGGAAGAAATCGATTTTTATCTGGATATTAATTATGAAACAGAAGTTGATCATATTATAGAAAAAGTCAACAATCTTGGAAAACCAATATTGACATTTGATAGTACAGATCATACTGCGGGAAAAGCAAGCTATATTTGTAAAAAGGATGAACCTGAAAAGATGGTTGAAAAAATAAGAAGCTTATTTAGTTGATAAGTATTAGGAAGATAACATGAAGAAATACCCTTTAATTAGTGTAATTGTACCTGTATACAATGTTGAACAGTATTTACGACAATGTCTAGATAGTATTTTGAATCAGACTTACCAAGAGATTGAAGTCTTATTGATAAATGATGGTTCGACAGATGCTTCTGATGAGATTTGTCGGGAGTATGCGGAACGTGATAATCGGATTCGTTATTTTGTGAAGGAAAACGGAGGATTGTCAGATGCGCGAAATTATGCTTTAGACAGAGCTACGGGAGAGTATGTAACCTTTGTTGATTCAGATGATTTTTTGATGGAGCAGGCTCTGGAAAAACTATATGCAACTAGTCTTCTTGGGGAATCAGACTTAGTGGTAGGCTTCTTTTGCTACTTCGAGGAACCTTATTTTCAATTCTTTACGGATCACTATATCCCTAAGTTACCGATTACTTTTATTGATAATATTGATGCCGTTCAACAACTGGATGATATGGTAGATGTAAATTTCTTGCGTTTTTCAACTGCTTGGGGGAAATTGTATAAGCGCAGTTTATTTGAGGGCATTCGATATCCTTATGGAAAATACGCAGAAGATCAATTTACAACCTGGAAACTTTATTTAAAAGCAGAAAAGATAGCTGTAAGTAATCAGCTTGTCTATGCTTATCGAAATAATCCAAATAGTTTATCTAATACTTTCAACTTATCACATATGGATTATATTGATGCTTTGGAAGAAAGAATTCGTGAAACCAAAGATATAGAAGGAATTGATATTGTAAAAACATATAGAATGTATGACTATGTGTTGAAAAGGAGATTATCAGAGTTGGAATTCTATGGATATGAAGAAGAGAGGGAAAAGTTGAAAAATAAGATTGATTTTCTTAATTTGGAAAGTATTATCAATCAGTTAGAACTGGAGAAGCAAGATGAATAATGAATTAATCAGTATTATCGTTCCGATTTATAACACAGAGAAGTATTTACATCAGTGTTTAGATAGTATTCTGAATCAAACTTATACTAATTTTGAAGTGTTACTTGTCAATGATGGCTCGACTGATTCATCAGGAATAATTTGTCAGGAATATGTAGAGAATGATAGTCGTTTTCGTTATTTTGAAAAGAATAATGGTGGTGTAGCTTCTGCCCGTAACTTAGGACTCGAACGTTCGGGGGGGGCGTACATTACTTTTATTGATTCAGATGATTGGGTTGAGCCGAACTATTTAGATGTTCTTTATACTGCTCTTAAAGAGAATGATACAGATGTAGCAATTTCTACTTATAAACGATTTGCTCAGGATGGTGTATTTTATTTGAGAAGTTATTCAAGGGAGGACGATGAATTTCTTAATATTGGGACAAGAAGTAGAGATTCTTTTTTAGAAATTCTTCCAAGGTTGGGAGAGCTTGATCATAGTTTTTACTCTATTTCATCTAAATTAATAAAAAGAAAAATCATTGGAAATCTTTTGTTTGATGAACAAATAAGCTATGCAGAAGACTTGAATTTCTTCTTTCATTTATATCTTGGAGTTGAGTCAGTTGTTTATGTGAGAGACTATACTTATGTCTACAGAACGCATGATGCTAGTACATCACAAAATATTAATGAACTTAAAGTATTGCATGAATTGGAAATCTTTAAAAGAATGTTCCAACAAATTGACAGGATGGGACTACCAACTTTTCAATATTTTAGAAGGTTAAAAAACTTAGTAGCGAGTAGAATATCTGGTTTTCCAACATCAAAAGCAATTAGAGAATATGAATCATTTGTGTCAGAAGTTCGAGAAAGGGTTACTTATCAGCAACCATTAATTAGTCTAATCGTTCCAATTTACAATGTTGAGAATTATTTACGAATGTGTTTGGATAGTATTGCCAATCAAACTTATTCAAATATAGAGGTTCTGTTGGTTAATGATGGTTCGCCAGATGGTTCTGGTGTGATATGTCAGGAATTTGTTGCGAAGGACAGTCGTTTTCGTTATATTGAAAAGGCGAATGGTGGCTTATCAGATGCTCGAAATGTTGGTATTGTGAGAGCACAAGGGGAGTTTCTATCATTTGTTGATTCAGATGATTGGATAGAACCGACTTATGTAGAGGATTTGTACCGAGCAGCCTTGCTTAATGATGCTGAAGTAGTTGTATCGAATTATAAAAAAATTGATGTGAAGAATGACTGTTACTGGATTCATATCTTTGATGATTATTATGAAACTCATTATAGTGGGGAGGAACTTATCCAGCAACTACCCGCATTAGAACGTAAGGATTTCTCTTTTACAACAAGTTGGGGAATTTTATTTGCGCATAGATTGTTTGAGGCTATTTCCTTCCCTAAAGGGAAAACGATAGAAGACACTCGTACAAATTATCGCCTTTTTGCAGAATCTCGCCGTTTGACATATATCCATAAGGAACTCTATAATTATAGAGTGGGAGTAGACAGTATTAGCAGTAGGATAACTGAAAAATTGCTAGTAGATGTTTTAGAATGTTTGATGGAACGGATGGCTGTTTATGCTATTAAAGGCTGGAATGTAGCAGATGAGAGAGAAAATATAGTCATGAATTTAAAAAGCCGTTACAATCAAGCGAAAGAAGCAGGACTTCAAAATACGGAAATTTTTAAACGCTATACAGAATTTATAAGTTTATTAGAATAGTGAGAAATGAAATAAAGATGAATAATGAATTAATCAGTATTATTGTTCCAATTTATAATACAGAGAAGTATTTGCGTCAGTGTTTGGACAGTATTATCAATCAGACTTATACTAATTTTGAAGTGTTGCTCGTAAACGATGGTTCAACAGATTCATCTGGAATGATTTGTCAGGAGTACCTAGAGAATGATAGTCGTTTCCGTTATTTTGAAAAAGAAAATGGTGGAGTATCTTCTGCCCGTAACCTAGGACTCGAACGTTCGGGGGGGGCATACATTACTTTTATTGATTCAGACGATTGGGTGGAGCCAAATCATCTAGAAGCCCTTTTGAAAGGTATAAAAGAAAATAACGCTGATATAGCTGTTTCAAAACATAAATCTTTTAATACAGAAGACGATTTGTTTTATTTTCCTGCATATTCTAATCAAAACCAAAATGATCTTTGTATTAAAAAGAAGCAAATACGTCCATTTTTAGAGCTGTTTCCGAAATTAAATTACTTAACTCATGATTTTGCTTGTATTGCTTCAAAGTTATTTAAAAAATCATTAACCCAAAATTTATTCTTGGATGAAAAACTGCCACAGAGTGAAGATTTAGATTATTTCTTTAAATTATATTTGCGATCGGAAAGTATTGTTTATATAGATGAAGTAACGTATATATATGTACAACATGGTCAGAATGCGAGTCATCATCCTTCGGAAACATCTGCTCTTTGCGACATAAAAGTATATTGGAATATGTTAGATTTTATAAATGAATTAAACATTCCTAATTATTATTATTTGGAAAGGATAAAGCATTTACTATCTTATTGGAAAGACAGTTTTCCAGATTCAAAAGACATTAAGGTGTATGAAACTATGGTAATCAATTTAGAAAATGATATTACTTATCCTCGTCCATTAATTAGTCTCGTCGTTCCAATTTATAATGTAGAGAATTATTTACGGATGTGTTTGGATAGTATTACCAATCAAACTTATTCAAATATAGAGGTTCTGTTGGTTAATGATGGTTCATCAGATGGATCGGGTGCTATCTGTCAGGAGTTTGTTGCGAGGGATAGTCGTTTTCATTATATTGAAAAGGAAAATGGTGGCTTATCAGATGCTCGAAATGTTGGTATTGCGAGAGCACAAGGGGAGTTTTTATCATTTGTTGATTCAGATGATTGGATAGAACCGACTTACGTAGAGGATTTGTACCGAGCAGCTTTGCTTAATGATGCAGAAGTAGTTGTATCCAATTATCAAGAATTTCATCAAGAACGCAATGTTTATTTGATTCATCTCTTTGAAGATTATTATGAGACTCACTATAGTGGCGAGGAACTCATCCAGCAACTACCCTTGTTGGAACGTAGGGATTTATCTTTTATAACAAGTTGGGGAATTTTGTTTGCGCGTAGATTGTTTGATGTCACTTCCTTCCCTAAAGGGAAAATGATTGAAGATATTCGTACAAATTATCGCTTTTTTGCAGAGTCATGCCGTTCGACATATATCCATAAGTCTCTTTATAATCATAGAGTCGGAGTAGATAGTATTAGCAGCAAGATAACCGAAAAGTTGTTGGTTGATGTTTTGGAATGTTTGATGGAACGGATGGCGATTTATGCTATAAAAGGCTGGAATGTCAAGGATGAAAGAGAGAATATACTCACGAATTTAAAAATGCGATACAATCAAGCGAAAGAGGCAGAGCTTCAAAGTACGGATATATTTAAACGCTATGCTGAACTTTTATATTTATTAAGTGATTAAAAAGTCTCTATTATCCTATAAATGACAGTGTTTGTGTAGGGAGAAACGATGCTAATGTAATCTGCAGGGATTTTCTAAGAGTATTAATACCTCTCGTTTGAGAAACTGTGATATTTTGTAAATATAAAACATGCGTGGAAGTATTGCTATTGAATAAAGAAGCTAGAGCATGAATGGAGCTATCCCTATCTTATAGACACTTGAAAGCAGATTTTTTCTGCTTTTTTTGATATAATAGAAAAGATAGAATTGTATACGGAGTTAGAATTTAATAGTATAAAACTTTAACTTGTATTTATATTTCGGTAACAAATAGTAGGCTTGTTCGGTATCTTGTTGGTTATAATATATAGTTGCTCTTATGGATTGTTTTAGCTGATTTAAAGATACGAAAACTAAAAACTATGGCTAAGTTGGAATGTTAAAAATTTAATTTCTGACCACTTAATTTTGCTTTAAATAGTTATCGAACAAGTCTAATGTTTATATTTAACTTGTTCTGTCCCAGGGAGTGCAAACCAAGTATATTTTTTACAAATATTTTCTGTCTTAGTGCTATCCTGGATAAGCACTTTGTCCTTGTCTAGGGGGAGCGAAATAGTATTTTAGTCTTAACTTTGAAATCAAAGAGTAATTGCCCAAAAGTGAGCGAGTTTTCTAAAAATACTCTACTGAGTTATTTTTAGTACTCTTTTATTGTGTAGTAGAAAGGGTAAAAAATACTAATTTTAAACCAATAGATTATATTATTTTTTATGTAAGGATTCGTTATGAAAAATATTTTCTCGTCTATAATAGTGAAAAAAGGTCTTGTGACCCTGTTTCTGATTTTTGTCTATGTCTTAGGAAGTAGGTTATCTCTCCCTTTTATTGATACGAATAGTAGAGATTTTTTAGGTGGTTCAACTGCCTATTTAGCTTTTTCTACGGCTCTTGCAGGGGGAAACCTCAGAAGTCTTTCTTTGCTTTCAGTAGGGCTTTCTCCTTGGATGTCTGCGACACTTTTATGGCAGATGTTATCCTTTTCTAAAAATTTAGGAATTTCATCTCTTTCAATGGAAGTTCAAGATAGAAGAAAAATGTATCTAACTTTATTTATTTCTATTATCCAGTCATTGGCTATTTCCTTAAATCTTCCCATTCAGTCATTCTTCTCTCCAATTGTCATTACCTTTATGAATACGCTTTTACTAATTGCGGGAACCTTCTTCTTAGTTTGGTTGTCAGATATAAATGCTAGTAATGGTTTGGGAGGCCCTATGGTCATTTTGCTATCTAGTATGGTATTGACTATTCCACAGGATATGATTGAAACTTTTAAAGTTATCCATGTATCTTATATCAGTATTCTATTATTGGTTCTAATGGGAGTTCTTTTTACTTATATTGTTTCAATATTGTATCGAGCGCGCTATCGTTTACCTATACATAAAGTTGGTTTGCATAGCCGATTTAAAAGATATTCTTATTTTGAGGTAATGTTAAATCCTTCTGGGGGAATGCCGTATATGTATGTTATGACTTTTATGAGTTTACCTACTTATGTATTGCTTCTTCTACATACTCTATTTCCAGGAAATCCTATCTATATGGAATTATCTGGTCAATATAAAATGGGTGAGCCACTATGGATTTATTTATATATAGGTATTTTATTTATTTTTAGTATTGCATTTGCATTTGTAAATATAAGTGGAGATCAGCTTGCTGATCGAATGAAAAAGTCAGGTGAATATATCTATGGAGTATATCCAGGTGAGGAGACAAGTCGTTTTATCAATTCCCTAGTTTTCCGCTTTTCTATTGTAGGAGGAATCATTAATGTGGTTATGGCTGGCTTGCCAATGCTTCTTGTTTTACATGATGAAAAACTGATGAGAGTTGCTATGATTCCTGGATTGTTTTTAATGCTTAATGGGATGGTTTTTAATGTCAAAGATGAAGTAAAGGCTTTAAGATTAAACGAAACCTATAAACCACTTATATAGGAGGTGACTATGTATTATTTTATTCCAGCATGGTATGGAACTGAGCGACCATGGCATTTTGATTTAATTCCTTGGTACCGTACTTTTTTCAAACTTGAATTTGATGATACCTTTAATCAAATCAGATTATTACAGGAACAGGGTTTTTGTTCACAATTGTTGATTTTGTCTTACCAACCTCATCTTCGTTATTTTTTACATCGTCATGGTGTTTTAGAGACAGATGCTTATTCTGTATTTGACGATATGCAAGATTTTTTTGTCGAACACTCACAGATTTTAAGTCTTAAAGATATTGAATGGGATAGTGAGTGTGAATTTATTTATAGTCCATTTGCTATATTGGTGCAGAGGAAAGGTAGACCGTATGCACAGGTAGAACATGGTGTAGAAGGTTTTATTAGTCATATCCAATATTTCAATAGCGAAGGTCAACGTTCGGAACAATTCATTATGGATGATAGGGGGCTAGTATCTAGTGTAATCTATTTTAAAGATGATATACCCTATTATCAAGATTATCTGAATACTAAGGGAATTTGGCAGTTTAGAGAGTACTTGCAGGATGATGGGCGTATTGAGATTAATCCAATATTCGGTTATCGATTTAAATCATTGACTTATCATAATATAGGCGAGGTAATAGAAGAATTTTTTGAAAAACGACTAAGTAAAATCTATAAAAAGAATAATTTATTTATTATCCCAGCCCATCAAGTTCACAATGATTTGATTATGAGAACTTTACCTGAAGAAAGTCATAAGATTTTGAGTCTCTTTATTGATCGAAATCCTCAAGATACATTTCCTATTTTGTTGCCAATATTTAATAAGGTAGACTTTACTTTGGTAGATAGGGAAGATAGTTTGCAGCTCTTAAGAGAATTATATCCAGAGAGTGCGCAAGGTTTTAAACATTTGTCTCCTTTTGATACTCGTCTACGTTTGGGGCGTAGTCAGACAAGAAAAACATCTTTGATTTATTATCAACTTCATTTTGAAGAGGGAATTGATGAAGAGGAAATATATCAAATATTAGATTTTGTTTCGAAAACAAAAGATGTGGAATTGATATTTGGTACCTTTGCGACGGATGAAGAACTACTAGAACAGTTTGAGGATTTAATCCAGAAGATTGTACAAGAGAGAATCGATAGTCACTCGTTGGAAAAAGATGCGGGTTATGGGGATTCAGAAAATCCTTTAGAGGATAATAGAGTAGAAGAACTTAGATATCAAATCGTTAATATGAATGATGAACTGGATTTAATTAAAATATTGGAGTTTGTACGTTTAATTGTAGACTTAAGTAAACTTCCTCATCTTTATACTCAAATTGCTGGAATTAGTGCAGGGATTCCTCAAATTAATCGAGTAAAAACAGTTTATGTGGATCATTTAAAGAATGGTTATCTTATTTCTGATTTATCAGAACTTCAAAAGGCAATCCATTATTATTTGGATACACTTAAGGAGTGGAATCAATCCTTAATTTACTCCGTAGAAAAGATTAAGGAACATACAGGACAGATGTTTTTAGAAAAACTCCAAAATTGGATAGGGGAAATTACATTAATAGAGGACGGTCAGTATCTGAAAGATTTACTTCCGTTTATGAATAACATAGAACCTCATACTCTTTTGTATAACCAAAATTTTGAAACGGCAGATTTGACTATTTCATCATTTTTAAAAAGATCTTGTGCTCAAGCTGTTGATTTTTCAGAACCTCAAACATTATTGGAAGATTTATCGACTTCGCTGTTTGGTGGCGGATATGGAGATAAGTTGAAGCCGTTTATGTTACAAGTCAATCCTGCTTTTAAGGGTTCGATTTCTTATCAAGGATTTGAACATTTAACATTGGAGGGAGATTTTGGAGAAGAATTTTCTCAGTTAGCTTTTTGGAGCTATAACGTAATCCTAGAAGAAGAACTCCCTATTGAATTGTGGTTGGAGTATGAAAAAAATGATGGGGTAGAATTTCAAGTTAGTATAAAAAAAATAAAACAAGGTTCGGTGTCAGAAATTACAGAAGAGATAATCCTAAATGAATCTGACTTAGAAAAGGCATTCGTCATTCCAGGTGAATCAAAGGGTTATTTAGCAATCTCAATTTTAGCACGTGGTCAGGGAATTCTTCAATTAGGAAGTTTGCACAGACGTTGGACTCGTAAGCAATTTGGGAAGTTTTTCTTGGGGGGGAATATCTTACACGATAGTAAGCGTGAAGAAATAAACTATTTCTTTCATCCAGGTGATTTCAAGCCTCCATTGAATGTATACTTTGCAGGGTATCGTTCTGCTGAAGGTTTTGAAGGATATTATATGATGAAAAATCTTGGATGTCCTTTCATCTTGTTTTCTGATCCACGTCTTGAAGGTGGCGCCTTTTATTTGGGAAGTGATGAGCTAGAAAATAAGGTAAAGGAAACGATTCTTCACTATCTAGATTATCTAGGATTCGATAAAAAAGATTTGATTTTGTCAGGTCTTTCTATGGGAACTTTTCCATCTCTTTATTATGGAGCTGCCTTTGAACCTCATGCTATTATTGTAGGTAAACCTCTTGCCAATATTGGAACAATCGCTCGTCGTGGACGGTTAGAAGCTCCAGGAGTATTTAATACATCTTTTGATATTTTGCACCATCAAACTGGGGGAGTTAGTTCTAAACATATGTTGGAATTGGATCAACGTTTTTGGAATGTTTTTAAACAAGCAGATTTTTCAAATACGACCTTTGGATTATCTTATATGAAAGATGAGGATATGGATAGTCATGCTTATGAACAGTTAGTTGATCACTTATGCCATACGGGACCGAAAATACTTTCTAAAGGAACAGTGGGACGACATAATGATGACACGGATACCAATGTAGCTTGGTTTTTGCACTTTTATCATATGGTGTTAGAAGCAGATTTTGGGAGAGGTGATGAATGATTATCAAACAAAGACAAGGAATAGAGTGGGGAGAAGTTGGGGGAACATTTATGTATGGTACTCGGGTGATTTATCATAGTAACCGACATATCAGTCTCTATAATCCTTTGGTAACATCTGGAGAAACTTTGAGGAGCTGGTTTTCTAGTTTAAACTATCAAGGAGCTAGAACACAAGTTAGTTTGCCTCTATTAAGAAAGGGGCAGGATTATCAAATATGTATGAATTTTGATTGTCAACCCGAACAAGGATTATATATAAAAATTAGATTTTTTGATCGCTATGATACCTTAATTGAGGAAAAGGTAGAAAAAATTAAACAATTTATGTTTACTTATCCCAAAGAAGCTTACACCTATGAAGTATCTCTTTTGAGTGCAGGTTTTGAGTCATTAGACTTTTATGATTTTTATATCGAGGAGATTAATCGTGATTAAATATTTTAGTCAAGATTTCCAGTTGAGGAAAGTCAAAAGGATCTTAAAAAAGATTAATGCCCTAAAAGGGGAAATGGAGTCTCTATCTGATCAAAAATTAGCGGCCAAAACAGTGGAGTTTCGACAACGTCTTGCTAAAGGAGAAACGGTGGATGATCTTTTGGTTGAGGCATTTGCAGTAGTACGTGAAGCAGATAAACGAGTATTAGGAATGTTTCCGTATGATGTCCAGGTCATGGGAGGAATCGTTATCCATCAAGGTAATGTAGCGGAAATGAATACAGGTGAAGGGAAGACATTGACAGCTACTATGCCCGTTTATCTCAATGCCCTGACAGGTAAGGGCACGATGGTTATTACAACGAACGAGTATCTCGCTAAGCGTGATGCGGAGGAAATGGGACAGGTTTATCGTTTTTTAGGCTTGTCCATTGGAATCCCATTTACTGAGGAATCTAGTGAAGAATTAACCCCAGAAGAAAAAAAAGAAATCTATAAATCAGATGTTATCTATACAACTAATGGTACTCTAGGTTTTGATTATTTAAATGATAATCTTGCTTCAAATGAGGGAGGGAAATTTTTACGTCCTTTTGATTATGCTATTATTGATGAAATCGATGATATTTTACTAGATAGTGCTCAAACTCCTCTGATTGTTGCGGGTGCTCCTCGTGTTCAGTCAAATCATTATGGTATTATTGACACCTTAGTAACGACTTTAGTTGAGGGAGAAGACTATATTTTTAAAGAGGAAAAAGATGAGGTTTGGTTGACTACTAAGGGTGCCAAAGCTGCTGAAAGTTTTCTAGGAATAGATCATTTTTATAAGGAAGAACATGCAGTATTTGCTCGGCACTTAGTCTATGCAATAAGAGCCCATAAACTGTATACAAAAGATAAGGACTATATCGTTCGAGGAGATGAAATGGTACTGGTGGATAAAGGTACTGGACGTCTCATGGAAATGACCAAATTACAGGGAGGACTTCATCAGGCCATTGAGGCAAAGGAACATGTCAAACTATCTCCAGAAACGAGAGCTATGGCTTCTATCACCTATCAGAGTCTCTTTAAGATGTTTAAAAAAGTCTCTGGAATGACGGGGACAGGTAAGGTGGCAGAAAAAGAGTTTATTGAGACTTATAATATGGCAGTTATTCGTATTCCAACTAATCGTCCTAGACAACGGATTGACTACCCAGACAATTTATATGTAACGTTACCTGAAAAGGTTTACGCTTCTTTGGAATACATCAAAGAATACCATCGTAAAGGGAATCCCTTATTGGTCTTTGTGGGTTCTGTGGAGATGTCTCAGCTCTACTCTTCTCTTTTGTTACGTGAAGGAATTGCCCATAATGTACTAAATGCTAATAACGTTGCACGTGAGGCTCAGATTATCTCCGAGTCAGGTCAGATGGGGGCTGTGACAGTGGCTACCTCTATGGCAGGACGTGGTACGGATATCAAGCTTGGTAAAGGACGGAAATTAGTTGAAAGAGCTCAGCATGCCAGTGATAGTGCTGGACGTTCGGCACGTCGTCAGACTCTAGAATATGCTGAAAGTATGAATATTCAACGGGATATGGTTTATAAGGAACGAGATTGTCTAATAGATGGTTCTCGTGATTTAGAAGATGTTGTTGATGAAATCATTGCTAGCTATATAGATCAAGTGATTTCTTCAGACTATGAAAGCCGAGAGTTACTCTTCCACTTTATCGTGACCAATATTAGTTTTCATATTAAAGAAGTTCCAGACTATGTAAATGTGACTGACAAAATTGCAGTTCGTAACTTTATGAAGCAGGTGATTGATAGAGAACTTTCTGAAAAGAAAGAATTACTTAATCAACATGGACTGTATGAACAGTATTTACGACTTTCTATGCTCAAGGCTATTGATGACAACTGGGTAGAACAGGTAGATTACTTACAACAACTGACTATGGCGATAGGGAATCAGCCTGGTGCTCAGAAAAACCCTATAGTGGAGTATTACCAGGAAGCTTATGATGGTTTTGAAACCATGAAAGAACAGATTCGGTCTGATATGGTACGTAATCTTTTGATGGGACTTGTTGAAGTTACTTCTAAAGGTGAAATTATGACTCATTTCCCATAAGAGGAGAATATATGACAATTTATAATATAAATTTAGGCATTGGTTGGGCTAGTAGTGGTGTTGAATATGCTCAGGCTTATCGCGCGGGAATTTTTAAAAAATTAAATCTCCCTTCTAAGTTTATCTTTACAGATATGATTTTAGCCGATAATATTCAGCATTTAACAGATAATATTGGTTTTGATGATGAACAAGTGATTTGGCTTTATAATCATTTTACAGATATCAAAATTGCACCGACTAGCGTGACAGTGGATGATGTTTTGGCTTATTTCGGTGGTGTGGAAAGTCGTAGAGAAAAGAATGGCAAGGTCTTGCGTGTCTTCTTTTCTGATCAAGATAAGTTTGTAACTTGTTATTTGGTTGATGAGGATAAGGACTTGGTTCAACATGCAGAGTATGTCAGCGAACTTTTTACAATGAAGATGGGACTCCAGCCTATGATATATTGATGAATCAAGGTAAGGAAGAAGTTTACCGTTTCAAGGATAAGATTTTCTATGGAAAGCCAGCTTTTATGAGAGCTTTTATGAAATCCTTGAATTTGAACAAGTCTGATTTGGTCATTCTCGATAGAGAGACAGGCATTGGACAGGTTGTTTTTGAGGAAGCACAAGTAGCGCATCTGGCGGTAGTTGTTCATGCGGAGCATTATAGTGAAAATGTAACAAATGATGATTACATTCTTTGGAATAACTATTATGACTATCAGTTTACTAACGCGGATAAGGTAGATTTCTTTATCGTATCAACTGATAGACAGAGGGAAGTGTTAGAAGAGCAATTTGTCAAGTATAGTCAACATCGTCCAAAGATTGTTACCATTCCTGTAGGAAGTATTGATGCATTAACTGAGTCAAGTCAGGGACGTAAGCCCTTTTCATTGATTACGGCTTCACGTCTTGCCAAAGAAAAACACATTGATTGGTTGGTCAAGGCGGTCATTGAGGCTCGTAAGGAAATACCTGAATTAACCTTTGATATTTATGGTAGCGGTGGAGAAGATTCTCTGCTTAGAGACATTATTGCAAATCATCAGGCTGAAGGTTATATCCAACTCAAGGGGCATGCGGAACTTTCGCAGATTTATAGCCAGTATGAGGTCTACTTGACGGCTTCTACCAGCGAAGGCTTTGGTTTGACTTTGATGGAAGCAGTTGGTTCTGGTCTCCCCCTAATCGGTTTTGATGTGCCTTATGGTAATCAGACTTTTATTGAAGATGGGCAAAATGGTTATTTGATTCCAAGTTCATCTGACCATGTAGAAGATCAAATCAAGCAAGCTTATGCGGCTAAGATTTGTCAATTGTATCAGGAAAATCGTTTGGAAGCTATGCGTGCCCATTCTTATCAGATTGCAGAAGGTTTCTTGACCAAAGAAATGTTAGAAAAGTGGAAGAAAACAGTAGAGGAGGTACTCCATGATTGAACTTTATGATCGTTACAGTCAGGAAAGTAGAGATTTACATGAAAGTCTAGTAGCTACTGGTCTTTCTCAACTTGGAGTGGTCATCGATGCAGATGGTTTTCTACCTGATGGTCTGACATCTCCTTTTACTTATTATCTAGGATATGAAAAGGGAAAACCTCTTTATTTTAACCAAGTTCCCGTCCCAGATTTTTGGGAAATTATGGGTAATAATAGTTCAGC
>QWCL01000303.1_pt1 | contig 19753 bp, 18 predicted proteins | sample 1972551 | NCBI WGS metagenome assembly QWCL01 (sample SAMN09866709, study PRJNA288562) | Human oral metagenome isolate term2_saliva, whole genome shotgun sequencing... | isolation source: mouth | host: Homo sapiens | place: USA: California
AGCCAGTTCTCATGCACGGTGCCAGACCTGCCTGGGACCAGGTCCACTCAAGCGGGCCGTGGGATGATCCTCCCCTCGAGTGGTCCACGATGCTGGTGAGCTCACGGGGGCCCGGCGGCGTCGGTCCTGGTGATGCCACACGCCTCTCATCAACCCCCAGCACCCGAACCCCCGCAAAACGGGAAGGGTCATCAGATGCGGCTTGATATGGGACCACACGGTATTCCACGTGGTTGCCAGTTGTCTAGCCAGGCCAGCGATGGTGGCTCCTTCGAAGCGCAACTGTCGGATCTCCCAGCGGATCGCCCGCACACCCAAACGCGCCCAGGGGGGCGCACACCCGCTCGTCATGTTCCAGGAATATCACCGTCTGGCAGGTGCGTTCGCGGCATATCCAGCGTCGCTTAAACCACCGGAACCTTGCCGGGACCCCGGCCCAGGGTGCGTCGATCACCTCCACCACCACGCGCCCGTGGCCTTGAGCAAGTCACCCCGCAACCCAGGCAGCCCGCCAGCTGGTTGCACGACTCAACATCGAGCACCAGAGTATCTGGGGTGCGAGCCACGCTCATCAGATGGAAGCCCTCCAAACCGACGAGCAGATCACAACGATCAAGCGACCACAGCAGCAGGTAGGGCCAGACACCGCCCGAGGTCCTTGAAGACAGCGGGGGTTGAAGTCCGCTCATCACCTGGGACCTCGACCTCTACCCGCAACACCCGCTCAACACCCACTCACCCACACTCAACTCGGAAGAGCCACAAAAGCGCATTCGCCGGATCACCCGGCAACAGGTGCAGGAGAACGAAAATCGCCACGGGGCTGCCGATCCCGTAAGGATCAGCAGCCCCGTGCGCCGCAGCAGGTAACGAGTCATCAGTTCTTGGAGATGCCCGAGACGAAGAACTGCGAATTCAGGCTGTTCACGCCGTAGCCCGACACGTTGGAACGCGCAACGACGACCTGCGGGTAGAGGTAGAGCCAGGCGCTGGCCTGCGTGGATGCGATCGAGTCGCTAGACTCCCCCGCCCTGGCCGCGAAGATCGACGCGCCTGCAACCGGCACGCTCCCGGTGTTCGTCGAGGTGAACGTCTCGGGCGAGGCCACGAAGCACGGCTGCGCCCCCTCCGACGTCGCCGTACTGATCGACGCGGTTGAGGCCTCGGCCCACCTCCAGCTCGCGGGCTTCATGACGGTGGGCCTGAACTCCCCCATCGAAGCCGACGTGCGCGCCGCGTACGCGCAGCTACGCGGTATCAGGGACGAAGCCGCATCTCGCCTGGGCGTCGAAGAGTCGGACCTGGCGCTGTCGATGGGCATGAGCCGCGACCTTGAGTTGGCTATCGCCGAGGGGGCGACAATCGTGCGCCTGGGGACCGCTATCTTCGGGGAACGCCGCGTCTGAGCGGACCGCTCGTTCGCGCGAGCACAGCGCCGCCCGGTAGGATTGTCTCCATGATGACCGTTCTCGCTGGAATGTCCGCCGCGATCCTGGCGCTCGCCCCGATCACCAATCCGATCGGCGGTCTCGCAGCATTCGCAGGACTCACCGCCGACAATACTCCGGCTGCGGTGCGCTCGCAGGCGTGGAAGACAGGCATCTACGTGTTCGCCATCCTGACGGTGTTCGCGGTCAGTGGCTCGCTCATCATGCGTTTCTTCGGCTTCGACCTGCCCTCCCTGCAAATCGCCGGCGGACTGGTCGTCGCGCACTCGGGTTTCTCGATGCTGGAAAACAAGCGCCGTGCCACCCACGAGGAGGCACAGCACGCGACCTCCAAGCCGGACGTGTCCTTCTCCCCCATGGCACTCCCCCTCATCGCAGGGCCCGGCTCAATCGGCGTCGTCATCGCGCTGGCCGCCCGCAACACGGCCACCGGTTTTCACATCGGCATCGTCCTGGGAATCGCGGTAACTGCCGCCGTCATCGCGCTGCTACTGCGCTACGGCACGCCCTGGATCGACAAGCTAGGCGCCACCGGAGTCGGCGCGATCGTGCGCATCATGGGCTTCCTGATCCTCGTCATCGGCGTCGAGCTCATCATCCACGGGGTGCGCGCGCTCCAGCTCTTCTAAGCGACAACCCGCCCCGGCCTCGTCCCCCACACCCCGGACAAGCCGCGCACGATTCCCGAGGACGCCGCGCCAACCACGCTAGGACAGTAGAGACACCGACAGGCGTTGATAGCGCTCACGGAGCCAGGAACGCAGGTCGATGTCCCGTCCCCTGACGTTGATGCTCGTGAGACGAGCCGGCACCTCGACCTTGTCCAGTGCCTCGCCGTACGCGGCGAGCATGATCAGCAGTGCTACGACCATGAGGATGGCCGAAACAGCCAATGACGTCGAATAGTGCGGGCTAAACACGAGAAGACCGGTAAGTCCGGCAACTCCCGTGGTAGCACCCATTTGGTGGCCGGTGTTGACGATGCCGGAAGCAGCTCCCGCCTCGCTGGGGCTGCTTTGCCATATCCCCACGGAGGTGATTGGGCCGAAAGATGTGCCCTGCCCAATGCCAGTTAAGACCATTCCGGCCAGGAGAATCGGGAGATTACCGTGCATGCCCCAGGCGATCAAGCCGAGCCCCACAGCAGTGCTCGCAAGTCCAGTTAGGAGCAGGCGCCGGAGCCCGAAACGAGTAACAAGGGAACTGACCATAATCCCGGTGGCACCTTGCGGGACGCAATTGACTAGCATGAGCAAACCGGCGGTCAGGGCAGAGTGTCCCAGGGTGAGCTCAAAGTATTGGGTGGTCATGAAGTACATGCCGAAAAGGGACGCGGCAAACAGGAGTCGGGCAATTAGTGTCAGGCCACGAACCCGGTGGTGCCACAGGTGCTCGGGAAGAATTGGCGCAGAAGCTTTACGCTCCCATTAGTTTAATTCAGGGCCACTCCCCCTGCCGAATCACATTTCTAGTCTTAAGCAGCGGCGCCGTCGTCGAGAGTGAACCCAACGGCCCTGACAGCCCCAGCCTCAACTACCTAGAGCACCATAGCTGCCACCCAGCCGCTGGCCAGTAGGGGCAGGTTGAAGTGCAAGAAGGTGGGGATCACCGAGTCGCGGATGTGGTCGTGCTGGCCGTCGGCGTTAAGACCAGCGGTGGGCCCCAGCGTGGAGTCAGAGGCGGGCGAGCCGGCGTCGCCCAGCGCCCCAGCCGTACCAATAATGCCTACTGTGGCCGCCGGGCTGAACCCCAAAGATACGCACAGGGGCACATAAATGGTGGTAATGATGGGCAAAGTAGAGAAGCTAGAGCCAATCCCCATGGTCACAATCAACCCCACCACCAGCATGGCTAGCGCCGCCAGGGCCTTATTGGCGCCAAAGAGCGCGGCAGAGGTTTTCACTAGGCTCTGTACGTCTCCGGTGGCGCTCATCACGGCGGCAAAACCTTGGGCGGTGATCATGATGAAACCAATCATCGCCATCATTTTCATGCCCTGGGTAAACACGTCGTCAGCCTGACGCCAATTGACCGCCCCGGTGATCATGAAAATTGACAGGCCCACCAGGGAACCCACCAGCAGCGAGTCAGCTTCCGACTCCAGCGAAAGCATCACCACCTGCACGGCGAAGGTGGCCACAATAGCGATCAGGGAAACGATCACCTTGTAGCGGCTCACCTGTTCCACGGCCACAATCGATACCGGCTGGTCCGCATATTCGCGCGGCTTACGGTAGGAGAAAAACACGGCGATCAGCAGCCCGGCCACCATTCCCAGGGCCGGAATGGTCATCACGTGCATGACGTTGATACCGTCTACTTTCATGCCGGCACTTTTAATGTTTGCCAGCAAAATATTGTTTAGGAAGATCGAGCCGAAACCCACCGGGATCCACATATAGGTGGTCACCAGCCCGAAAGTCAGCACGCAAGCAACCAGGCGCCGGTCAATACGCAGCTTGTTCATTACGCTAAGCAAAGGCGGGATGATCAGCGGAATGAAGGCAATGTGCACCGGGATAAGGTTCTGGCTCATCACCGACATGGCTAAAATTCCCGCCAGCATCAGCCATTTAGCCCCAAAGGCCGCTTTGGCATTATTTTCTTTGCCGACGGCGGCCGTAATTTTTTGCGCTAATAGTTCCGGCAGTCCGCTGCTGGCCACAGCCATGGCGAAAGCGCCCAGCAAGGCATAGCTCAGGGCGATTTTGGCTCCCCCTGCCAGCCCGGTTTGGAAGGCCACCATGGTCTTATCAAGGCCAATGCCTGAGATTAAACCGCCCACTACCGAACCTACGAACAGCGCTAGCACCACATGCACTCGCAGGGCAGCGAGTACAAGCATTACTAGGACAGCGATAAGTACGGCGTTCATGAAGGGGAATATAAATGGCCCTAGCTCGCTGGGCAAGGCTTGTCTCACTAGACAGTCATATTTGGCCGGTAGGGCGTAAACAAACACGCACGCTAACCCACACAAATACACGTCATATAGATTTCACTAACTGCGAACAGCCTCACAATCCAATTTTCTTCGACAAGCTGGCACCTACCTGTGAATACTTCAAGAAACCTGGCCAGCACAGGTTTTGCTAACACAGTGTTAGCTACGCCATTTTTAGTGGCAATTATCGCAGCTGTCACGCACTTGAGACTAGCGCTACAAACCAAGTAAAATCCGGCTGTCAGTGTATTTAGGGCTTAGCCCTAGATTCACTGACAGGTGGAGCCTAGCCAAGACTTCTTAGCTAAGCAAAGCCAAAAGGTGATGACAAGGTTTGGGCTGGAGCCTATTGGTTCCAGCCCAAACCCTCACCATACCTTATGCGCACTTAAAGGCTAATTGCATCGCTTATATAAACGGGTGCCCCTACCAAAACTGGTAGGGGCACCCGTTTGTTAGCTAAGTGTTAGCAATCAGTTGTTGCCGGTCAGCTTCTCGCGCAGAGCAGCTAGAGCCTCGTCAGAAGCGAGGGTACCAGCGGCCTCAGCGGGAGCCGAGGAGTAGGAGCTGGCGGGAGCCGGGGCAGCAGCGGCCTGCTCGACGTCCTCTTCCAGAGCCTTGGCAACCTGGGCCTTGTGGGACTCCCAGCGGGCGTGAGCAGCAGCGTACTGTGCTTCCCAAGCCTCGCGCTGAGCCTCGTAGCCTTCGAGCCACTCGTTGGTCTCGGGGTCGAAGCCCTCGGGGTACTTGTAGTTGCCGTTCTCGTCGTACTCGGCAGCCATACCGTACAGCGAAGGATCGAAGTCCTCGGAGTTGGGGTCTACACCCTCGTTGGCCTGCTTGAGCGACAGGGAGATGCGGCGACGGTCCAGGTCGATGTCGATGACCTTGACGAATACCTCGTCACCGACCTTGGCAACCTGCTCGGGCACCTCGACGTGGCGCTGGGCCAGCTCGGAGATGTGAACCAGACCCTCGATACCGTCCTCGACGCGTACGAACGCACCGAAGGGAACCAGCTTGGTGACCTTACCGGGAACAACCTGGCCGATAGCGTGGGCGCGGGCGAAGGCCTGCCACGGGTCTTCCTGGGTGGCCTTGAGGGACAGGGAGACACGCTCGCGGTCGAAGTCCACATCCAGGACCTCGACGGTGACTTCCTGGCCAACCTCGACAACCTCGGACGGGTGGTCGATGTGCTTCCAGGACAGCTCGGAGACGTGAACCAGACCGTCTACGCCACCCAGGTCCACGAAGGCACCGAAGTTGACGATGGAGGAAACCACACCGCTGCGAACCTGGCCCTTCTGGAGGGTCTGCAGGAAGTTGGTGCGTACCTCGGACTGGGTCTGCTCCAGCCAAGCGCGGCGGGAAAGGACCACGTTGTTGCGGTTCTTGTCCAGCTCGATAATCTTGGCCTCTAGCTCGCGGCCAACGTAGGGCTGAAGGTCGCGTACGCGACGCATTTCAACCAGGGAAGCGGGTAGGAAGCCGCGCAGACCGATGTCGAGGATGAGACCACCCTTAACGACCTCGATAACGCTACCGGTGACAACACCGTCTTCTTCCTTGATCTTTTCGATCTGACCCCAAGCGCGCTCGTACTGTGCACGCTTCTTGGATAGCAGCAGACGGCCTTCCTTGTCCTCCTTCTGGAGAACCAGGGCCTCAATCTCGTCACCAACAGCAACGATCTCTTCGGGGTCTACGTCATGCTTAATGGACAGCTCACGAGAGAGGATAACGCCCTCAGTCTTGTAGCCGATGTCGAGGAGGACCTCGTCGCGGTCAACCTTAACGACGGTGCCCTCAACGATGTCGCCATCGTCGAAGTACTTGATGGTTTCGTCGACGGCTGCGAGTAGTTCCTCGGTAGAGCCGATGTCGTTGACGGCGACCTCGTTGTTGGTCGGCTCGTTGGGCGTAGTGGTGGTCATTTAGAAGTTGCTCCGAATACGGAAAAGTAGTTGCGGACGAACATGCCTACCCCGCATACGGTCAACTAGGTCCGTCCCAGTTAGCCGCTGCACATTGTTAAATGCTTAATCTGTTTTTTACACAGAGTAGGGGCATACGTCGCTCACCCTATCAGTTAGACAGGCATAAATAACAGGGTATTAACAACAGCTAGTAATTATCTTCTGGTGTTATCTATCACTTTTATAACTAGTGGGCGGCGTCGCGCCAGGTTTTACCCAACCCCACGCCAACTTCTAGTTTGACGCTGAGGCTGGCAGCGCTTTCCATTTGCTGGCGCACTAGCTGCTGCACCGTCTCAGCTTCACCTGGGGCGATTTCCAGCACGAGTTCGTCATGCACCTGTAGCAGGATGCGGCTAGCTAGGCCCTGCTCGCGTAGGGCGGCCTCCACATTTAGCATGGCTTGCTTAATGATGTCGGCGGCAGTGCCCTGGATGGGGGCGTTGAGGGCGGCGCGTTCAGCAGCCTCGCGGGTGGCGTAGTTGTCGCTGTTTAGTCCCGGTAGATAACGACGACGCCCGGCCATGGTTTGGGTGTAGCCCAAGGTGCGGGCCTGCTTAACTACACCGGTTAGGTACTCTTGCACTCCCCCAAAGCGCGCAAAGTAGGCTTTGCGCAGGCTGGCTGCTTCTTCACGAGAAATACCTAGCTGGCGTGAAAGCCCGAAGGTGGACAGGCCATAGGCCAGGCCGTAGCTCATGGCTTTAATGTGGCTGCGCTGCTGGGAGGTGACCTCAGCAGGGTCAATGCCATGCACCAGGGCGGCCACATAGCGGTGTAGGTCCTCGCCGCTAGCAAAAGCGTCAATTAGGCCCTGATCTTTAGACAGGTGGGCCATGATACGCATTTCGATTTGCGAGTAGTCCGCCGTCATTAGGGCTTCATAGCCCTCCCCGGGCACAAATGCCCCGCGAATACGCATGCCTTCTTCAGAGCGGGCCGGAATGTTTTGCATATTGGGCTCGGTGCTAGATAGGCGCCCGGTGGTGGTTACGGTCTGCTGGAAAACAGTGTGGATGCGCCCGTCGTCGCGAGTGGTTTTACGTAGCGTCTCTACCATTTGGCGCAGCTTAATGGCGTCGCGGTGTTCTAGCAGGTAGCCCAGGAAGGGGTGAGCGGTTTTAAGGTAGAGCTCTTCTAGAGCCTCAGCGTTAGTGGTGTAACCAGTTTTGGTTTTACGAGTCTTGGGCATATCTAGTTCTTCAAACAGCGCCACCTGCAGCTGCTTGGGGCTAGATAGGTTGATGGTGTGGCCCAGGGCGTCGTAGGCGTTTTGGGCGGCGTGGGTTACGCGCGAGTCCAGCTCGCCTAGCAGCTGTTCTAGGTAGTCCATGTCGACGCCGATGCCGGCGTTTTCCATATGCGCTAGGGTGAGCGAAACCGGCAGCTCCAACTGGCTTAGTAGCTGCAAAGAATCGGTTTTTTCTAGCTGCCCAGTAAGTACCGGCACCAGGGCGTGGGTTAGGGCTGCGTCGTCGGCGCTAGCTTCCTCCTGCCCCAGGCCATCTAAATCAAGCAGGGTTTGCTCTGCCTGCCCGGTGGGTTCTTGATCGATTCCTAGCCAGCGCTGGGACAGATCGGCCACGGTGTAACCGCGCTGATCAGGACGGGCAATATAACCGGCTAGGGCGGCGTCGAAACTGACTGAGTTTAGCTCCAGGCCCCGCCCGTGCAGGGCGTGCCAGGTGGATTTATAGTCGGTTACGTATTTTTCCTGGCTGCCGGCCAGGTACTGGGCTAGGGCCTGCTCGTCGGCGGGGCAAATACTGGTCAGGTCAATGTTTAGGCTTTGGGCACCGTCGCTGAGAATCAGGGTATCGGCGTCGCCCATAGACGGGGTGAAGCAACCGGTAACTGCCAGGGCCAAGGGGTGCTTAGCAGCCTGTAGCCACTTTTCTAGCCCGCCCGTCAGGCCATCTAGGTGCAGCTGCTTGGCTTCCACTTTGGCTAGCTGCTCTATTTCCGCCGGCGGCATTTGGGTGTCAAAGTTTAGCTGAGCTAGGGCCTTGTCGCGCAGGGACACAAACTGCATTTGGTCCATGAAGGAAATAAATTCATGGCGCTTGCCACCAGCTAGTTTCAGGTCTCCTAGCTGCACATCTAGCTCTAGGTCGGTTAGCAGGCGGTTTAATTTGCGGTTGCGTTTAACGTCATCAAGGTGATCACGCAGAGACTGGCCTACCTTGCCCTTGATTTCATCCGCATGGGCGTAGATACCCTCTAGGCTCTCGTAGCGGTTTAGCCATTTAGCTGCGGTTTTGGGGCCCACCCCGGGCACGCCGGGCAGATTGTCACTATCTTCTCCCACTAGCGCCGCCAGCTGGGGGTATTGGGCGGGGGTGACGCCGTAGCGGGCGAATACTTCCTGGGGGGTCATGCGCCGCGACACGCTCACCCCACGCACCGGGTAGAGCACGGTGGAGTGGTCTGTGACCATCTGGAAGGAGTCGCGGTCGCCTGAGGAGATAAGGACTTCGTAGCCTTGTTCTAGGCCTTGGCTGGTGAGCGTGGCCAAAATGTCGTCGGCTTCAAAGTCGGGTTTGCTTAGGCAAGTTACGTTTAGTGTGCCTAGCAGTTGGCGGATCAGCTCTACTTGGCCGATGAAAGCTTCAGGGGTTTTGTCGCGGGTGCCCTTGTATTCGGGATATTCGCGAGTGCGGAAGGTGCCGCCGGGTAGGTCGAAGGCCACGGCCACGTGGCTGGGCTGCTCAGCTTCCAGTAGCCCCAGGAACATGCTTAAAAAGCCGTGGACGGCGTTGGTGTGTTGACCCGCGCCGTTGACGAAATTTTCCGCCGGTATGGCGTAGAAGGCTCGAAATGCCATTGAATGGCCGTCAATTAGCAGCAGGCGTTTGTTATCCACTGCTTAAGGCTAGCGGTTTTTGGCTTTGTCGTGTCAGTCTTTAAGGCATGAGCGATCCCACGCAGGGCCTGATTGCTAGCGAGTCGGGCACATTAATGGAAACTTTAGCGATGCAAGTTGAGCGCCGTGACGCCCAGTGCACAATCGTGTCTATGCCGGTTGAGGGTGCGTTGCAGGTAGTGGGGATTTTGCATGGTGGGGCTAGTGCGGCGCTGATTGAAACTGCCGCCTCGGTAGCCGCTCGCGAGGCCGCCCCCGAAGGAAAGGTGGCGGTTGGCACTGAGCTGAACGTTTCGCATTTGCGTGCGGTTAGGAGCGGGCGGGTGCGCGCCACGGCCACGCCCCTGCATTTGGGGCGGCGCACCGGGGCCTATCAGGTTCATGTTCACGACGACGCCGGACGCCTCACTGCGCACGGTACGTTGCGGGTGCTGTTTTCTTAAGACATTTAAGAGCAAGCGTTTTAGCGCCACCAAAACCATTGTGGGCAGGCCTAGGGCCTGCCCACGTTTATGAGTGTGTAGTGTTAAAGCCACTGCCTTGCGGTAGAGGCGTTAGGGGTCTACTTCTTTTTGGCGCCGCCAACCTGCTCGATTACGGCGTCGGCTACCTCACGCATGGTGAGGCGACGGTTCATGGAGGTCTTTTGCAGCCAGCGGAAAGCTTCAGGCTCGCTTAGGTTCATCTGCTCTTGGAGCAGGCCCTTGGCGCGGTCTACGCGCTTGCGGGTCTCGAAACGCTCCTGCATGTCCTCTAGCTCGTTTTCTAGAGAGACGATCTCTTCGAAACGGCTGTAAGCCACTTCAATGGCCGGCAGTAGGTCTGCCGGGGTGAAGGGCTTGGTTAGGTAGGCCATGGCTCCCGCGTCTGCTGCACGACGTGCAAGTTCTATTTGAGAGAAAGCGGTGAGCATAACCACTGCACAGGAGTGCTCTTTGATGATGGTTTCTGCGGCGGTGATCCCGTCCATAACCGGCATCTTCACATCGAGGATGCACAGGTCTGGCTTGAGTTCCTCCACGAGTCGAATTGCTTCTTCACCGTTGGAGGCTTCTCCAACAACGTCATAGCCTGCTTCGGTGAGGATTTCGACAATATCAAGTCTGATCAGGGCTTCATCTTCAGCGACGAGTACCCTACGTGATGACATCAATGGCTCTGCACTCATGTTTGGTAGTATAGTGGAACAGGTGCTTGAAAATCTGGGTTACACTAGATGACGCACGGCCCCTCTAGCCCAACGGTAGAGGCAATCGACTCAAAATCGATCCAGTGTGGGTTCGAATCCCACGGGGGGCACTTAGGTTTTTAAATTGTTTGTGCAGGTCAAAGCAGATTTGTAAAACAAGAATCCACCCACTTAAACACATAGGGTTAGTAGGTTTTAACGACAACACAAATACCAGTGATTAGAGTCACGTTAAGTTGTTGACTTCCAGAATAGCCAAAAGGCCCCGGCTAACGCCGGGGCCTTTCAGTTTGATTTAGCTAACAAAATCAGTCGAAGTCTACCTGCTCGCCAACCGTGTGCACACGGATGGAGTTGGTAGCACCGGGGGTGCCCGGAGGCATACCGGCCACGATAACTACCTGAGCACCCTCAGGAGCTAGCTTCTTCTCGCGCAGGAACTGGTCTACCTGCTTGACCATCTCATCGGTGTGGCGTACCTCGTCAACCTTGTATGCGTGCACACCCCAAGAGACCGACAGCTGGTTGCAGGTGGTCTGCAACGGAGAGAAGGCCAGTAGCGGAATGTGGTTACGCAGACGCGATAGACGGCGTGCGGTGTCACCAGACTGAGTGAAGGTCACCAGGTGGGTGGCGCCAATGCGCTCACCAATACCGGCAGCAGCGCGGGTGATAGCGCCACCAACGGTGTGGGGTTCGCTGCCTAGCGGAGCGATGCGGTCACCACCGTGTTCCTCAACGTTTTCAATAATCGAGGCCATGGTGCGAACGGCCTCAATGGGGTAAGCACCCACGGAAGTCTCACCCGAGAGCATAACCGCGTCGGCGCCGTCGAGAATGGCGTTAGCGCAGTCAGAAGCCTCTGCGCGGGTGGGGCGCGGGTTAGAAATCATGGAGTCGAGCACCTGGGTGGCCACGATAACCGGCTTAGCGTAGCGGCGGGCCAGCTCAATGGCGTGCTTTTGCACTAGCGGCACAGCCTCTAGCGGATACTCAACACCCAGGTCACCACGAGCCACCATAATGCCGTCGAAGGCATCTACGATCTGCTCTAGGTTATCTACAGCCTGGGGCTTTTCAATCTTGGCGATCACCGGACGGCGGATACCTTCCTCGTCCATGATCTGGTGTACATCTTCAATGTCCTTAGCGTTACGCACGAAGGACAAAGCAATAATGTCTGCGCCGATGTTTAGGCCCCAGCGCAGGTCCTCACGGTCCTTCTCACTCAGGGCGGGCACAGAAACGGCAACACCAGGCAGGTTAATGCCCTTGTGGTTAGAAACGTAGCCGGGCACCTCCACCTTGGTGATTACATCAGTGTCGGTGACGGCCACAACGCGAATGGCCACGTTGCCGTCGTCGATAAGTAACATGTCGCCAGGAGCACAGTCTCCAGGCAGACCCTTGTAGGTAGTAGATGCGCGCTTGACGGTACCAAGCACGTCATCAATGGTAATAGTGAACTCGTCGCCCTTGTTGAGCATGACCTTCTGGTCGTCCACGAAACGCCCTAGGCGAATCTTGGGACCCTGTAGGTCAACCAGGATGGCTACCGGACGGCCGGAGGCTGCAGCAGCAGCGCGCACGCGATCGATAACAACTTCCTGGTCTTTAGCACTACCGTGGCTACGGTTAATACGTGCCACGTTCATGCCTGCGTCAACTAGGGCCTGTACCTGCTCGGGGGACTCGGTTGCGGGACCGAGGGTGCAAACAATTTTGGCTCTACGCATGTAACCAAGATTAGACCACATTCCCCGGTAACTGTAGCCTAAACAGCTGTTAAGCTAATTTAAAAGTTATTTTCATTTTCAATCAAAACCTTCACTCTTCTTCCAAACCCGTCCCCACCTGCGCAGATGCTTTTTGGTTACGCAGCGTCAAAAACAAGCCAGTTAAACCAATTAGACACACCATAGCCGATGTCCACACATTAAGTCTAATACCTAAAATATGCTGTGCGTCGTCAATTCGCAGGTATTCAACCCAAATACGCCCAGCCGTATAGATAACCATGTAGGCCCACATGCTTACTCCCCCATGCCAGTTAAAGCGCCGTCCCAGCCACACCAGCGCCGCCGCCCCAGCCAGGTTCCACAGTGCCTCATACAAGAAAGTAGGGTGAAATAGGGTGCCTGGCGCGTAGCCTGCAGGCAGATGCTCTGCGTCAATGCGCAGTCCCCAAGGCAAAGTGGTGGGAGCGCCAAAAAGCTCCTGGTTAAACCAGTTACCTAGGCGCCCAACCGCTTGCGCCACCAGCAGTGTGGGGGCCACCGCCTCAGCAAAAGCACCCACTTCAAGTTTGCGCCTACGCAGGTAAAGCCACACCGCCAGGGCACCGGCGCCAATCCCACCCCAAATCCCCAAACCCCCATGCCAAACTTGCGGAATCAGAGCCAGATCCCCCTGGGGCCCAAAATAGGCATCTGGAGAGGTAATCACGTGGTATAGCCGCGCCCCCACAATGCCGCAAGGCACCGCCACCAGCGCCGTATCAAGCACCACGTCCTTTTGCCCACCGCGAGCGCGGTAGCGTTTGTCGCCCCACCATACGCAGATGAAGATGCCGGCCAGGATGCATAGGGCGTAGGCGCGGATGGGGATGGGGCCTAGGTGCCAGATGGCGTTGCTGGGTGAGTTTATGGCGGTGGGGAGGTTTATGGCGGCAGGTAGGTTTATGGCGGTGGGGAGGGTGGCGAGTTGGGTGGTGTTCATAGATTTTTTTCGCGGGTGAGTTTGTGTAGGGCGGGGTGGGATCCGGCTGAGACTAGGTTGGAGACGAATTGTTGTATGTCGGTGGCGAGTATGGCGGCTTGGCCTACTACCACTACGTTGGCGCCGTCTTTTGCGTATTGCATGACGTCGTGGGGGCCGCGTACGCCGCCGGCGGCTACGCGTATTACGCGGTTGCCTAGTACGTCTGCGATTTGGGCGAAGAGGGTGGGGTCGATTTGTCCGGTGACGTAGTCGCGGGCGTCGACGCTGATCATTTGGGCGCCTAGGGCCATGGCTTGTAGGGCTTCGCGTCGTGAGCGGACTTGGACCATGGAGGTCATGCCTAGTTGGTGGGTGCGTTCGATGAGGCTTTCGAGGGCGATTTCGCTTTGGGCCTGCATGGTGAAGGTGATGCCGTCGGCGCCGTGGGCGCGGGCTTCGTGGATTTGGTAGGTGGTTACGGGCAGGTCGTTGACGATTATGGGGGCGTCTACGGCTTTGGCGACGGCGTCGAGTTGTTTGATGGAGCCTGCGTAGCCGCCTACTTGGGTTACTACTGAGATTGCGCTGGCGCCTGCGGCTGCGTAGGTGCGTGCGAGGGTGGCGGCGGCGGGGACTTGGCCCAGGGATACGAAGGTGGCTGAGGCGGTTTTTACTTCGGCGATGATTTGTACTGGGCGTTCTTGGTTGCCGAGGGTGTGTGCGATGTTGCGTGCGGGTTGGGCTTGGGCGGCGAGTTCTTTGAGTTGGGCCAGGCTTACTTCGCGTTCGCGGCGTTTTTGGGCTAGGCGCACTGCGGCGACAGCGTCCATGAGCCTGCGCTTTTGTACTATTTCCACCACACCCACGTCCCTATAATCGAGCTCACAGGGGTTTGAAAGCAAATCGGCTGGTCGCGTTAGGCTGTGGGGGTGAGTTGTTTGTGGGTTTTTGTTGATGGTTTTACTGGTAGTGGTAAGAGCACGGTTGGCTCTGGTTTGGCGCGTGAGTTTGGGGGGCGCTTGGTGGCTTTGGATGATTGTGTACAGGGTTGGGATGCTTTGGCTAGCTCTATGGAACAGGTGGCGGTGGCTTTGCGGGGTTTAGCTGGGGGTGGCCGGGCGGTTTTGCCGCAGTGGGATTGGGTGGCGATGGCGCCGAGTGAGCCTTTGGTTTTGGGTTTTGAGCCGGTGTATGTGTTTGAGGGTAGTGGGGCGTTGTATTTGGCGTATTTGCTTGGGGATGTGGGGGTGCGTTTGCGTAAGGTTTGGGTTGATGCGCCTGATGGAGTGCGTCATGAGCGGATTGCTAGGCGTGATGATTACCAGTGGGATGTGGCTAATTGGGAAGCCCAGGAGCGCTTTTGTAAGCGTTCCTGGGCTGGTTTGGATGGTTTTGTTGATCAGGTGATTGTCAACCAGTGATTTGCCTTGCCGCTGGGCCTGCCTGTTTGCCTGCCGCCGACCCTGTTTGTTTACCTGCCACCGCGCCTGCCTGTTTGCCCGTTTGGTTTGGCGCTATTTAGTGGCGCGGCCGGTTATTTGCGTTTGTTGGCGGTTTTGCTGGGGCTGGCAGAGGGTAGGGCGCTGGGGCTGACGGTTACCTGAACGTTGTTGTCGGAGTTGGCTGTGGCCGTGGCGGTGGCGCTGGCGCCTCCAGAGTGGTCGATGGCTAGTACGTCGATGACCATGGCTACGGCCCCGTCTCCGCGGGCTTGTTCACTGGGTAGGGTCAGTAGTACGCGTGAGCCTACGGGCACGTCCACGAGGTGTTCGGCGACGCCTTTGAGGGTGTTGCTCATGTCGATTACGCCGGGGGCATCGGCGGGGTTCCAGGAGCTGGAGATGACTTTGGAGTCTTTCCAGTTGATTAGGCTGTAGCGGGCGATGACGGTGGAGTCGGCGCGTACCTGTTCGCCTTTACCTACCAGTAGTGAGTAGATCTGTGACTGGGTGGGTTCAGCTACCCCGCTTAGAGCTACGGTTACTTGGTCGGTGCCTACGGTTACTTTGGGGGCGCTGGCGTCAGCGCTGGCTGGGGTGCCAGTGGCCACGGTGGGCAGCACGTCTACTACGGTGATTTCTTCGGTAGTGGCCCCGTTGTTGGTTACGGGGGCGCGTAGTACTAGGCGTGAGCCTTCTTTTACACCCTCAAGGTTGTTTAGCAGGGTTTGGCCGACTTTTTCGTCTAGTAGCCCAGAGTATAGGCGTACTCCACGTCCGCCAACGGTGGTGTTTTTACCGTCTTGGCCCGAGAATGTAGCCAGGTTCAGTAGCATGCCTTGGCCTTTAACTAGGGCGCGGCCGGTGCCTTTAACTAGCTCGTCTTTAATGACTTTATCTACCGGGCTTAGGGGGTGTTTTAGATTCAGTACCGGGATGGCGCCCACGTTGCCTGAGATAGTCATGGCGTCAGCTAGTGGCGCGTCAGCGCTTAGCTGCGCGTCGGTAGCTTTAGCTGAAGACATTTGGGGGTCATGGCCACCCGATACCAGCACCGGAACTATCACCATAAGGGCGACTAGCACTATTGCCCCTAGTAGGAACCAGATTCCTTTAGGGCGTTTGCGTCCTAGCGTGGCAGTAACTACACGCTGGGCTTGGGTAACGTTAGTGGGGTCGTTTGCGCTGCGGGCGCTACGAGGTTGCTGTTCCACTTACACTCCTGTGCCTTGCCAAAAAGGGTCTATCTGCGAGCTTTGCAACTCGCTGAGTAGTTTATCCACTCGCCAGTCACTATTTGCTAGCGGATCAAGCAGCTCAAACTGGTGGGCTGAGCCGTCTTCAAGTTTGATGTTAACCCAATCGGCTTTAACTAGGCGCCCTGCCCCCTGCGCAGCTTCAATAAGTGAACCTCGCAGGTGAGCACGGGTAGTGGCAGGAGCTGTGGGGCAATTAGCTTTATTGGCGTCAATGAAAGTGGCTAGGGCCCCGCTGCGCTCTAATTTAGTGCGCAGCCCACTTGCTGGGTCTAAATCATGGTAGGCCAAAGCTAAACGTTTTAGCCGCACATCATTTGGCGCTAGCTGGTGGCGGTTGGCGTAGGCCTGTAGTAGTTTCTTTTTGGCCGCCCAATCCACCAGGTGACTGACCTTTTCCCAATCGCCGCCGCTAATGGCCTTTAGGCAGGTACGCCAAATGTTTAACACCTGGGTTTGCCAGGGGTCTAAATCCAGCTCAGTTTGCGCATATTGGCTCAAGCGTTCTAAGAATTCGCCTTGAATTTGGGCTGCGCCTAGACGCCGTCCATCAGCTAAATCCACCTTAGTGGCGCCGCGTAGATCTTTAGAAACCTCCCGGATAGCTTTGGGGGCGTTAGCCAGGGTTAAATCAGAAAAATCTTGGCCATGCTCAATAGCGTCCAACAGCAAATCCACGCTGCCTACCTTGAACAAAGTCATGGCTTGGCTCAGGTTGGAATCAGCCACAATGATGTGTAGGCGCCGCCATTTATCACCCTGGGCGTGGGGCTCGTCGCGGGTGTTAATCATGGGGCGCGAGCGGGTAGTGGAGTTAGCCACCTCATTCCACATTTGGTCGGCGCGCTGAGACAAGCGATAGCTGCCATCATCAGCCAGCCAGCCGGCCCCACTGATCAGTTGGCGGGTAACCAGGAAGGGCAGCAGGCTACGGGCCTGGCCCCAATAGTTATCGCTGCGCGCCAACAGATAGTTTTCGTGGCAACCATAACCATGACCGGCCTGGTCGCGGTTATTTTTAATGATGTGCAGTTTTTGGCCCTCCAGGCGCTCATTAGCTTGCCCAACCAAAGACTGCACCAGCTGGTCACCGTAACGCTCTTGGATAAGCAGATCCTCTAGACGGTCACATTCAGCTGTGGCGTATTCGGGGTGGGAACCCACATCTAAATACAGCCTCCCACCACTGGGCAAAAACACATTCGTGCTGTTATAGCGCCGGTTTATGGGCTCAAACAGGACCCTAGCCCGCTGCTCCGCATCCATCTGGCCACCCTGAGCGGTCAGCGCATACTCAGTTTCTAAACCAAATACACGCCGGCTAGGGGCGCGACTAGTCACTGTCCACCCTTTTGGATGAAGCTGTCTACGAACTCTTGGGCGTTTTCCTCCAACACCGCGTCAATGTCATCAAGAATGTCGTCAAGATCTTGAATTTCAATCTGCTCTACCGGCTCTAGCCACTGGCTACTTAAGCCCTGCTGCCTAGCGCGGCTGGCATTAATTTGATTTAGGCTGTCCACTTAAACTTCCTTGATGTTTTAGCTGCTCATGTAAGTATTGGGTGATGTCCGGTTGGGGCCGCAAAGATTTCAAACTCAGCCGCACTATATGCGGCCAGCCCGGCGGCTGGTAAAGAATCGAGGTCCACGAAGCTCCCACCGTATGCTCCAAATTGGCTACCGCCCAGCCACGCAGATAAGCGCGCGTATCTGGCGGGGCAACAGCGACGGCGTCGGCCACCTCAGCGGCGCAAGCTAGCCGCATAATGCGCCCGCCCGCATCTAGACGCTTAATAATGGCCCCATCAACGTCACCCCACTGAATATCCAGGGCCGCCAGACGCGGATGATCCCAGCCGATACGCCCACGCCAACGCAGGCCCTGACACAGCTGATATTTAGCCACCCACTCCACACAGTCAGCCACCGTGGAAATATCGCTAGCTAAACCATCCAACACTTTTTGCCACAGCTCAATCACCTGGGCGGCGCTACCAATCTGGCTAGCTTCAAGGCCCCCAAAGCGCTCCACACAAGCCACCTTGACGGCGTCTAACAGCTTTTGTTGAATCTGCAGGGCGCTAAATTCTCCCCCAGCCGCGCTCAGCTTAGTTTTCAAAGTCAAGTCACGTGAAACCTGATGGCACTGGGCTACCACGTCACCCACCAGCAGTAGCGGATGCAACACCTGCGGCTGGGTTTCTAGCAGCCACAACGCCAAATTAGTGATGCCCACTTTCAACAAAATCGGTACATCAAAACGGTTAGCGTCACCGCTGATGACATGGATACGCCGCCAAGCGCGCCCATCGGCGTGGGGCTCGTCGCGCATATTTAGCAAGGGGCGGGCATAGGTGGTTTGCAAACCCACACTGGTGTGAATGTAGTCGGCGCGCTGCGAAATCTGGAAGCCGCTTTGCTCGCTGCGCTCACCTAAACCCACCCGGCCAGCACCAACCACTATTTGACGGGTAACTAGCACCGTGGCCAGGAGCGAATTAAGCAGATCCAGGGGCAGGGCGCGGCTAACTAAATAGTTTTCGTGCGCACCCCAAGTCGCGCCCTTACCATCAACATTATTTTTGTAGGCATGCACCTGCATCCCCTCAGCTTTAAGCTGGGCTACGGCCTGGGCAGCTATCAGCTCTCCGGCCCGATCCCACACCATGGCCGCAAATGGGGTGGTGCATTCAGGGCTGGAGTATTCAGGGTGGGCGTGATCCACATAGAAACGCCCCCCATTAGCTAACACCAGGTTAGTTAGGGCCTGTCTTTGCAGCTGCTTACCGGTACGCAAACTAGCCCCCGGCGGCAGGGCCTGCTCAGCGGCCAGGTCACGCACCACTTCCCCAGCCCCCACCCCGGGCACGCCCCAGTCACACAGTCCACCAGCCAGGCTTTGCCCTGCGCCACCAGTCCCCTGGTTTAAAGAGGCGCCCGCAGCAAGTGCGCTGGGCGCAGAGGGCTCGCGACAATCAGCGCTACCCCCTGGCTGGCTGCCATCGCTGGCGCTCGCAGGGGCGCTAGGAGCTAGGCTGCCAGGTAAATCAGTTAGTAAAGAAGCGTCAGCTAAATCGCGCGCCAGGCGCCCACCACGCAGGTCAGCTAGGGGATCTTCATCCTCATAATCCCAGCGCACCGCCTGGCTCCAACGCCCTGCCCGCGAAAATGGTGCATAGGCGGCCACGCTTCGCGCCGACAGCTGCATAGGGTTCATGGCGCAGCCGGGGGCCGAGATACCAAATTCGGTTTCTAAACCCACCATGCGTCGGGCTGGATCTGGCGTGTGCATCAGTGCTTAGCCCGCTTCACACTACGCACCATCACAGGCCTCTCCCCCAGCTGGCGTAGCCAACCTTCAGAGTCAGTGCTGGCGTTAAGCTCTTCTTGTTCACGCCCCGCCTGCGCCACTGCCTCCAGCAGCAAAGAGGTGCTAATGCCACCCTCAGCCCCGGCTAGCTCACGTTTAATCGCTAAAGTCTTAGCCCTAGCCACCACCGCCGCCAGGTAGGCGCCTGAGATTAGCTCACTGGCGTACACCTTGCGTGAGGCACCATTAACGTAGGTGATTTCCAAAATTTCGTTGGCATGGCTGGCGGCATACAGTGCCTCCACGGTGGCGCCAATCATGATCTGTAAAGCGTCTTGTCTGCTGCCGGCGCGCGCCAACTCACTAGAGGCAATTGGTAACTGCCCAGTTAGGTGCTTAGCTAAAATCTCGCCGGCAGCAAGCTTATCGGGGCGGCCAATATAGATTTTTACATCTAGTCGCCCTGGCCGCAGCACTGCCGGATCAAGCATGTCTTCACGGTTAGTGGCGCCAATAATCACCACATTGTTAAGGGCCTCAACCCCATCTATTTCCGCCAGCATCTGGGGCACAATCGTGCTTTCCATATCTGAAGAAATACCCGAGCCGCGCCGGCGCAGCAG